>JADHEF010000425.1_pt1 | contig 44926 bp, 61 predicted proteins | sample 8952391 | NCBI WGS metagenome assembly JADHEF01 (sample SAMN16124439, study PRJNA663245) | bioreactor sludge metagenome | isolation source: sludge (nitrite) | place: India:Bengaluru | collected 2019-02-28 | reverse complement strand
AAAAATGGCGATCTTTTTGGACCGGGGATAGAACTATGAACCTGAATCTAGGGTTTAAATTTCTGGGGAGGCATGATCAAGGGCGCCTGATCATCAATGACACGTACCGATTTAAAAAGGCCCTGGCTCTTTTCCAAGATCACCCGCTAGAGGTGATCATCCGGAAAGCATACAAACCCAGGACCAGGAACCAGGAAGGATACTGGCGCGGCGCCATTATACCAATGATCGCAGATCATACTGGGCAAAGTGAGGAAGCCATCGAAGGGATCCTGGAATTTAAATTCCTGGAAGTTACCGAAGAAATCGCCCCAGGTATCATCGAGCGCCGGATCCGATCAACAAAGGAACTCAACACGGTCGAAATGAACAATCTGATAGAGCGATCAAGAAAATGGGCCTGGGACACCTTCGAACTAGACATCCCGGATCCAGAACCGAAAGGATAATATGGATAAAAATACCAGAGAAAAACGGCGACTAGCAAAACTTCGGCGCCACGAACAGAAAAGAAAAGCGCGTCGTCGGCATATTAATTTGCATGGGTACTCAAAAGATGAATATGAAAGGAGATTTTTATTATGAAGAAACCAGGCAAAAAACCAGCGTTTCCGTTACCAATTATTGATCATTATGAAACGTATAGCCATGGCCACGGAATACAGAAAGATGCTTACGCGGTACCGGTTTATAGTTATGCCCCAGGCATGACTCACCGCGAAGTGTTGATGGCCCTGGCGATGGCCGCATGGATCGCATCTCCTGGAACAACAGGAACTCCAGCAGAATGCGCCAGGCAATGCCGGATGTTTGTTGACGAAATCCTAGCTTCAGAACAAGAGGGGGACTCCGATGCCATTAAATAAAACATCCGGGAATATGTACCCATGGATAACCCACACCCACAGCCACCTGGCCGGAGAGTGCCCCTACAAATGCCAATATTGCTATGTGCAACGGTCGAAATTTATGGGGTTCAAAGGATACAAAAGCAAGCACAGTGGTCCGATCCACCTGCAGATCAAAGAACTCCTCGTGAATTATGGCCGAAAAAAAATTATATTGATCGAGCACCAGATCGACATGTTTCACCCCGAGGTCAGCGATTTAATGATTGAGAACATCCTGCGGCACTGCCGGCAATACCCTCAGAACCTGTACGTTTTTCAAACCAAGAATCCACAGCGCCTTCATGATCTGCTTTGTTTACGCCATGGATTATTCCCGCCCGAGGCATTATATGGATGCACGATCGAAACCAACCGGAGCACCGAACACTTATCCTCGGCCCCAAGCACCATCGAGCGGCGCCGCGTCATGGCGACTCTTCCCACTTTACGAAAGTTTATAACGATCGAACCGATTCTGGATTTCGACGTGGAGATGCTAGGATTCTCTATCGCATATATAAAGCCGCTTTTCGTGAACATTGGCGCCGACTCAAAAGGAACCGGCCTAGAGGAACCAACAGGAAAAAAGGTCAGGGAATTAATAGAATATTTTAAACGGCACAACATATCCGTGAGAATCAAACCTAACCTGAAAAGGATTCTACCATGCTAAAAGAAATAAGATTCACCGTTCAAATGGTGCCGAAAGCAAAAGGCCGGCCGCGGTTTAACCGCGCGGGGTTTACTTACACCCCGAGGCCCACAGAGATCGCGGAAAAAGCATTTATATCCCAGGCATTACAACACAAGCCAGAACAGCCCTTACAGCATGAGGCCCATATTAATATTAAATTTTTTATGCCTATCCCAAAAAGTGAACGGAAATGGATAGCGGAAGTCCCAAAATCATGTGTCGCATGGCACACAAAGAAACCAGACATAGACAACCTGGGCAAGCTGGTTCTCGATGCCTTAAATAAGATATTTTTACGGGACGACTCGATTATTTACGAGCTCTGGATGAGAAAAGAATACTCAAACGACCCTCGCATAGAGGTTTTAATTATCGGTAAATAATATGAAGCTACACGAAAAGATAAGCCTGGATAAATATATAAACAAACTAACGATAGACCGCCTGGAACAGGATAGAAAACACTTCTACGGCGATTTAAATAAAGAAAATATTCTGCGAAAATCGATAATTTATCCACAGCTTATTGTTTTCACTCCGTCAATGCACGACCCAGATAGAAACGATTCCCAAGTATTTCAAAAAATCGCCCATTATTGCCAGATCAATCCAGACGTGAAAAAAAATTATGAACGAGTATGCTATATGGACAGAGGGATAGAAAAGTTACAAAACGAAATGCCAGGACCAATAAGCCCGGCCCAGATCCGCATGGATCCCCTTCCCAAAAAAGAAAAGGAAAAACGGAAAAAAAAGGAACCAGCCATGCCTAAAATTATGACCAAGAAAAAAATCAAAGTATATATAGCCAGCCCGTACACGATCGGGGACATTGCCATGAACGTAAAGCTCCAGATTGATACCGTCGACCAGCTCATCAACCTGGGATTCGTACCGTTTGCGCCGTTATATTATCACTTCCAGCACATGATGCACCCACGCTCAAGCGACGACTGGATGGCCCTGGATCTTGAATGGCTGGATTCTTGTGACGCCGTCTTGCGACTGCCGGGCGCAAGCTTCGGAGCAGATCGGGAAGTAGAATGCGCCGAAAGTAAAGGCAAGCCGATTTTTATGGATGTTGAATCATTAATAGAAACATACATCCAGCCAGGATATATACGCCCACCGCGGAAGGAGGAATCGCACCATGAGAAAACCGAGTGAAGGAAGTCTCGATCGGATTCGTGATATTTTACAAAGGCATGAAAAGCCGTTCAGTATTGGCAAAGACCTAATAGAGGCCCTCGCGATCGACAGAGATGAGGTCATGGAAACAGGAAAGCGCCTGGGAGAGATGGGCGCATTTGAGCGCGGGAGAGTTATGGGCGCCGCAGAAGGCAGACAATCAACCATGAAAGAAATAAAAATTAAATATAGATTAGTCCCCAGGACCACAACCGAGCGTATAGCTTATATTCAAAAAATCCTCGGGGTAGTTAAGTGACAAAGGTTTCACGTGAAACACAAAGGATACTATGGAATTTTTTATACTGATTATGCTGTGGGGATTTTGGAACATTTATAAAGGGGCCAAGGACAAAGAAAGGGATAAGACGCCATAAAAAATAATCAAGGAGGGAATATTATGAAGTGGGCATTGATGATTTTTATAGCTTTTACATCCTATCATACAAATAGTTTTACCATTAAAAACTATAATACAGAGCAGGAGTGTGTATCGGCAGGTAAACTGGCAATTACTAACAGCATTGCTTATGGCAATTTTCGGGACTTAGGAGAGCCGTACAGAAAATATCCTCCTGAAATGATTTTTATATGCACACCAACAAAGGAGGCTTCGAATGCCAAAGAATGACGGAGGACAGGCGTTCCCATGCGTACGAGAAGGCGTAAATAATGAGTCACCAATAGTATACCAACAGGGCATGACCCGTCGGCAATGGCTGGTGGGCAAACTTGCGGCTTCCTATAGGATTTCATTCCCAAATGAAAGTAGTATACAAATAGCTGGTTGGGCACATGAGGATGCCGACGCCATCCTCGATTACGAGGAGAAGGAGGTGGAAGATGGAAAGGGTGATTAAGTTCAGAGCGTGGGATAACGATAAGATGATTGATGTAAAAATTCTTGAATACGTTCCAGAACATAAATCTTTTTCTGGAAAAGCAGGATTTAATATTAACCATCATCTTGGTATTCCTGCTGAAAATCTTATGCAATACACCGGACTCAAAGACCGCAATGGTGTTGAGATTTATGAGGGGGATATTATTACCCCTTGCGCTTACAGGAAAACCACGTCTGAGGAGTGGAGGAAGTTTAAATGTGAAGTGATTTTTTATGAAGGAATGTTTTGCTTAAAACCGAATGGGGGTCTGATTCAAGAGCACAATCCGCTTTACACATCACTTGGGCGCGGCTTAAAGGCAAATAACGAATATGAAGTCATCGGTAACATCTACGAGAATCCGGAACTGTTAGGATGGCAGGATGGAAAGTGAGAGGGAAAAGCTAATAGCATTATTAAAGATAAGAGATGCAAACGGAGAACTGTTATACGGGGAACAAGGAGAACTTAATTACGAAAGTATAGTAGACGTGGTTATGCCATTCATCCTCGCCCGAGAAGCCGAGAAGGACAGGAGGATTGAGGAGGCGATTGGTATTCTTATATCTGGAACTAATAAATCAGATTCGGTTGGAGACTTAATGTATGACAGGCTCGCAATCCAAGAAGCGTGTAAGGTGCTGAAAGGGGAGAAATGATGAAGTGGATACCTAAAGTTTCAATCTGTATTACTGGCAAAGTTGAGGACTAACATGGACTACTCACGCCTAGTGCCGTCACTTGCGGAGGCGGTTTATAAACTACAATGATAGTATGGGAGGGTAATATCATGGAAACGAAGATTAAGGAGTTCATCGAAAAAGGCGAGAAGTTACTCGCTGAGATTAAAGAGACAATCAGCAATCCGGTTGAGTCCAGTCGGTTCAAAAAGCTTCCCGATGGTTGGGTTTTGGATAAACGGACAAACTTGGAATGGGCACCGTCGTCCCAGAAGCGCATGAACTTCGCAGAGGCTGAGAAGTATGCCGCTGGAAAAGGTGGTCGTCTTCCCGCGGTCCGCGAGCTGCATTCGTTGGTCGGTTATGACCGGCACGATCCAGCGATCGATACCGCGTTTTTTTCAGACACTAAGACGGATGACTGGTACTGGACTGGAACGACGACAGCATGGACCACCGGGGCCGCGTGGTGCGTGCTCTTCGATTTCGGCCGCGTGGGCAGCAACTTTAAGGTCGACTCTAACTATGTGCGTCCCGTGCGTGCCAGCCAGTGTTTGATTATTTGACCTTTTAATAAATAGCCGAGGCGGTTTATAAACTGAAAGGATAAAATATGAAATGTTTTTATCATACGGATATGGATGGACATTGTGCAGGTGCGATTGTTTACAAATTTTATAAACTCGATAGGGACTACACAAAAGAAACCGGAGAAGAGTGCGAGTTTTTACCTATCAATTATAAAGATGATTTCCCCTTCGACAAGATAAGAAGAAACGAAACCGTTATTATTGTTGACTTCTCGCTTCAAAAGCCTGGAGAGTTCGATAAGTTACTCCAGATAACCGATTTAATTATCTGGATTGACCATCATAAGACGGCGATTGAACAACATAAACATATTGATGCAGATTGTCGAGGCATACGAAAGGAGGTAAAACCATGTATACTTCACAGATTGTAACATTTTGTCCTTATGACGCTGAAGATGAAAGGATGGCCGTCGGGATCCGGGTCGAGGATATCGCCGGCATCCAATGGCACAACCCCGAAGCAACTGTGATTATTTTCGCAGATCATCTCGAGCCAGCAAGCCTTATAGTAAGAGGTGAATATAACAAGATCGAAGATATTATTAGAAAGGCAATAGAGAAAAAATAAAAACATTTGCAAAAAAAGAATTTATGCGTTAATTTTAAAACGCTGGACTCGAAATCCAACGGACCGATGAAATAGGCCGCCAGGGGCACACCCTCTGGCGGCCGGGCCTTTTCAGGCCAGGGGGGAAGATGCAGATCGAAGAAATGCCCATCAAGGACATAGTATTCGCTGAATATAACCCGCGTAAACTTACCGTCGAACAAGAGCAATCACTTCTGACAAGTCTAGCATCGTTCGGATTTGTCGACCCGGTCATTATCAACCGGCATCCAACCAGAAAAAATATCCTCATAGGTGGACATCAACGCGTTAAGGTCTGGCAGAGATTAGGCCACGATACGGTGCCCGCCGTTTTTGTTGAGCTCGAACTGCCAAGGGAGCGCGAGCTCAACATCCGTTTAAATAAGAACACAGGAGAATGGGACTGGGGACTTTTAGAAGAATTTTTTATAAAAGACGAACTCCTGGCCTGGGGATTCACAACCGAAGATCTGCATGGCCGGTTCAAAAGAAAAACAATAGGCGACGATGAGCACATTCCACTGCCGGCCGAACCAAAGACCAAACCAGGCGACGTCTATCTTTTAGGACCACACAGCCTCATTTGTGGAGATGCTACAGACACAGGAACATCACGTAGAGTGTGCGGGGGCGTAGCCCCGGACATGATATTCACAGATCCACCATACAATGTCAATTACTCAGGCCGGGGAAAAGAAACCGATCGCACGATCGAGAACGACAACCTGGACCAGACATCATTCCGCACAATGCTTCGTAAAGCATTTATGAACATGGCCGGCGTCAGCCGGCCCCAGGCCCCGGTTTATTGTTGCCATGCATCCAGGACACAGAGAGAATTCGAGGACTGCCTCAATGAAGCAGGATACCAGATCCGGAACCAGATCATCTGGGTGAAAAAGGTATCTTCAATGGGGTGGGGCGATTACCGATGGAAGCATGAACCCATGTTCTACGCAACCCAGATGAACCAATCCCCGGAATTTTATGCCGGCCGGAAAGAGATGACAGCCTGGGATGATTACCCCACAGACCAGGAACTCCTGGATCATATAAAGAAACTCATCCACAGAGAAGAAGATGGCCAAAGCACAGTGTGGAGATTTTCACGCGACTATGATTATAAGCACCCTACCCAAAAACCAGTGGCCCTGGTCAGCCGAGCCATCATCAACTCCAGCAAAAAAGATGGCATCGTTTATGACCCCTTCGCGGGATCCGGAACAACACTGATCGCGGCAGAAAAAGAAGATCGCCGGGCCATTTTGATAGAGCTCGAGCCGGGATTTTGTGATGTTATTGTCACGCGTTACGTCAAATTCTGCCGGGACAACCAGCGACCGTTCCAAGTCATTAAAAATAATATAGATATAACAGGCGAATTTGTAGCAGGGTAAAAGCAGGGAGCCATGTCAGATATCGAACCTAAAAAAACACAAGAGGCAGTCGGCCACGGACACCCGCCAAAGGAATACCAATTCAAACCAGGCCAAAGCGGAAATCCGGAAGGCAGTAAGCCCGGGGTCAGAGGAAAACAACTCTCGACTTTACTACGCGAATGCATGGACCTGGAAGTCGATGCGACAGATCCCCAGACAATGAACCGGACAAAGATGCCCATGTCCAAGGTCCAGGTCCTGGCGCTACTGCGGGAGGGCTCAAAAGGGAACACGAAAGCCCTGCAAATAATATTCGATCGTTTGGAAGGCGCCGTGCCTAATAAGTTGACCCTTGGGGGAGAGGGCGGCCTGCCGCTGTTAGGACCAATAACCCTCGAGGTTCAGCCTGTGGCGGGGGGCCCGGATCCACACGATATCCTCCCTGGACCTCCATCCGCGGCGCCGGCCCTGACCCAGGATCCACCTCCTCCGCAACAACCAGGAGAAAAGAATGGATGATAATACGAATACCCATGCCAGCCAAGTGTGCGCGGGTTCTTTACGACCCACTGAGGCGCCGGTACAAGATACTATACGGAGGCCGGGGAAGCGCAAAGAGCTGGAGTGTGGCTCGATATATAATTTCGAGGGCGGCCAGAGAGAAATTACTTATCCTCTGCGTCAGGGAAGTCCAAAACTCAATAAAAGAATCCGTACACAGACTGCTATGTGACCAGATAGAAGCGCTAGGGTTACAGGACCTATTTATTATTAAGCAGGACTCGATCGTTGGCATAAATGGATCTGAAATAATTTTTAAAGGTTTGCTTCGGAATATTACTGAAATAAAATCCACAGAAGGCGTTGACATCTGTTGGGCCGAAGAAGCAGAGCGAATAAGTGAGTACTCGTGGACAGTCCTGATCCCTACTATTTTCCGTAGAAGCTCATCAGAGCTGATAATAACATTTAACCCAGAAGATGAGAAATCAGCTACTTATACCCGATTTGTTGAAAAGGAGGGCAAATCGATCGATCGTCCAGATTACTGCAGGGAATACGTGAACTATTGGGACAACCCGTGGTTCCCGGAAATGCTCCGGCAAGAAATGGAATGGGATAGAATAAATGACCCGGACAAGTATGAGCACGTATGGTGTGGGCGCCCAAAGAAGTACGGGGACTCCGTTATTTTTAGAAAAAAAGTCAAAGTGGAATGGTTCGAAACCCCAGAGAACGTGCGGTTCTTTTACGGGGCCGATTTCGGATACGCCCAGGATCCCACAGCCCTGCCGCGGTCATTTATACAAGATCGAAAGTTATACATCGACTACGAGGCATACGGAATAGGAATAGAACTCGAGGACCTCCACCGGACGTTTGACGCGGTCCCGGAGGCGCATCGATGGAAGATCACCGCGGATAGCGCAAGGCCAGACACTATATCCTTTTTGACTCGGCCTTTTACAGACAAGTATGGCAAGACTTGGGGCGGGTATAGAATGGTTGGGGCCAAAAAGGGGAAAGGATCGGTGGAAGATGGAATAGAATTTCTTCTCGGATTTGAGGCAATAATTATACACCCGCGATGCAAGGGTGCAATTTCAGAGTTTCAAAACTACAGATGGAAAACAGACAGGATCACAGGCGAGATCCTGCCTCAACCACTGGACAAGTCGAATAACGTGCCCGATGCAGTAAGATACGCCCTTGAGGACTGGATGAAGGGAAGCGCGTCAATCTTCGACGTTTTGATGGAGAAATGAAAAGGAGAATGAATATGGATTTTATAATGGACCTACAGATGACACCAGGGGACATGTTCGCCCTGGATCAATTTGTAAAAGTGCACAAGCCGTTCCTGGCGATCGAGGTCGGGAGCTGGAAGGGCCTGTCCACCATGCTGATCGCGCGGCACAGCAATACGCTGTACTGCGTGGACACCTGGCGGGGCGCGGATAACGTCCAGGAAATGCGGAACGAGGCCGTGAGCAAGGACGTTTTCGTTATTTTCAGGCACAACCTGATCACAATGGGTTTGTGGCCGAAAGTTAAACCGCTGTACATGAGCTCGATCGATGCGGCCCGGATCATCCGCGATGAAAGCGCAGACCTGATATTTATTGATGGCGATCATTCCTATACCGGCATAAGCCAGGACCTGGCGGCCTGGTGGCCTAAACTGAAGCAGGGCGGGATCCTTTGCGGGCATGATTTGGACGCCCTCTGGTCCGATTGCCCCAAGGAACTGCAGGACCGCATCAAGGCCGATAGGGAAGTCGACTTTATACGCGATGCTTTGGAGCCCGGCCTCGGCCTGCACCCAGGTGTCTGCCTGGCGATTTGGGAGCGGTTCGCTGATGCCGTGGGACAGCTCGAGCATTCAAGCATTTGGTGGGTGAAAAAAATATGAAAAAGATAGCCGTCTTGGTCAACTGCCGCGTAGAAGGCAACCCGAACAGCAACCTTCAAAAGCTGATAGATACCCTGGCAAACTACAGCACCTACCCAGAACGCATAGAGCTCCGGGTGAAATTTGACCCGGATGATGCGTTGGCGCCCACGCTTCTCAAAAACCTGGTCAAGCCCAAGAACATCGAAATGCTTTATTTAATCGAACCACGCGGCCGCGGATACATCGACATCCACCACGGATACAACCGCCTCCTGGGAACGATTACCAGTGACGTGGAGCTGATCGTAGCAATGGCCGACGACTTCAAAGTCGACCTGGGGTGGGACGAGGCCCTGTGGAAAAAGTACGGGGATGCCGCTGGCCAGTATATGATAATCCACCAATGCGGGCACCCGCCATCTGACCGCGCTGATTTTGACGCCCGGCCATTTAAGCCGCCGGAAGAAATCTTTATTAAGGGCGAGGACCTCTTCGTGGTGGACGAGGCCCCATGCTGGAGCCGGGCCCTGGTGTTTGCCAGCACCTGGCTAGGGGCCGGCCTTTCGTTTACGGACGGATGGACCCTGGCGCTTGAATATGCACTATGGAAGAATCACGGAATATCAATAACACAATTTACAGATAAGAGATACATCCACCGAAAAGTACATCCGGTGGTGGACACGGCCCAGGGCGCCCGCTGGAAGAACGATCGGCTAGTTAATTTTGATTATATGCGGAGCGCATACTTCAAAGAGATCGTAAATAACCAAGCAATCAACATAGCAGAAAGGGTCCTGGCATGCGGAACAGACAAAAGCGGAATCGGAACCCACTCGCATGGAGATGCCACATCTGCGGCGGATCCGCGAACTATAGCGTCAACGGATACAAAAAATGCGGCAGACACTGGGAAGCCTATCTTGCTCGCCAGGAAACCGCCGCTTTTTTCGATCGTTTTCCCAACCCGCGAGCGTATAGGACTTCTCGAAAATCTTCTGCAGAGCATCCAAAAAAACACCACAGATCTAAAGACCATCGAGATCCGGATCGCGTATGACATCGATGACCAGGCAACCGCCGACTTCATCCTGGCCAAGAAATTCCCGGAATTGCCCGTCACCTGGGTATGCGGGAACCGGTCGCTGAACTTTAGCCGGGATTATTATTCCAGCCTGGGCCTTTCCACAAGAGGAAAATGGATCGTTATAATTAACGATGACACGGAATTCCGGACCAAAGGGTGGGACGTTATCGCAGAGCGGGCCCTTACCCAGGCCATAGGCGAAGGCCCCAACGTTATCTACGGATGGGTAGAAGATGAGCTCGGGAAAGCCAGGGCAATGCAATTCAACAATTACACCTGCTTCCCGATATTGGGGCGGGCCGGGGTCGAGGCCCTCGGGTATGTATTCCCAGACCGGATCCCGCTATGGGGGGCGGATATTTGGTGCCGGTACCTTTACGGCCATGTGAAAAGGGTCGCCGAAGTGCCGATAACGATCGCGCATATTTGCCACCACAACGGAACCAGGGCCCAGGACCATATCAACAAACGCATTCAAGCCAACACGCCTCCGGTGCCCATGACACCAACGGCAGAAGAAATCAATAAATTACTGCGGATCCTGAACCCAGGCCCGCCAGGAAGGACATGAACCCATGCCACAGAAAAGCAGACCAAAGAATAACGCTAAGAAGCCGGCCAGCTTAAAGAACGCCGGACCGTACAATTATCCCCTGGCTGGTGTCTTTGATATGAGCGGGATGCGCGCGGCGGCCTCTGCCGGCGCGCCCTCTCACGTTGACGAAATGGGGAACAACCTGACCTACGTATTGATGACCATGCTACGGATGCAATTGTCCTACGCATACGTCCAGTACGGACCAATCAGGACCCTGGTCGACCAGCCGGTGTTTGACGCCTTGCGAGGGGGGGTCGATATCCTCAGCGATGAGGTCGGCCCAGAGGACATCGAAGAACTCCAAAGAGAAATGAAACGGATCCGATACTTCCAGAAACTGAACTCGGCCGTGCGCTGGTCCCGTTTATTTGGAGGCGCCGGGATGATCATAAACATTTCCGAGGATTACGGGGTCAAGCTCAACATCGAGCGCATCAACGAGGCAACAAAGATCGACTTCAAAGTGGCTGACCGATGGGAGCTGGTCTTTCAAGGCACCCCAAGCGCAGAGGGCACCATGTTCGATTATTATGGCCACAAAGTGCACCCGAGCCGGGTGGCCAAAATAATGGGCCAGGAGCCACCATCGATCGTGGCCATGCGCCTGCAGGGATGGGGCATGAGCGAGATAGAATGCGTCATCAGGGAGCTGAATTCATACTTCAAAAACCATAACGTTATATTCGAATTCCTGGATGAAGCTAAGACCGAGATCTGGAAGATAAAGGATTTTAACAGCACAATCCTGGACGCCTACGCCCACGGCGCTATCCACAGACGCCTGCGATATGCCCAGGAAATGAAGAACTTCCTGAACGCGATCGCAATGGATGCAGAGGACGACTTCGTCATAAAAAACCAGACATTCAGCGGTCTGGCAGAGATCCTCAAGCAGATCCAGATAGGAATAGCGGCCGCATGCCGCATGCCCATGAGCAAGCTATTCGGCCTGGCGGCATCCGGATTCGCCAGTGGAGAGGATGATATCGAGGTTTATAACTCGATCGTGGAAGTCGTCCGGGACAAAACAACGGAAGTAATGGACGCAACGGTCCCGGCATTATGCATGAAAACCTGGGGATTCGTGCCATCAGATCTGGCATTCGAATACAAACCATTGAGGATCCTGACAGCCGAACAGCAAGAAAATGTGCTGAACTCCAAGCACCAAAGGAATATGGACCTTTACAACGCCGGCATAATGGACGCCCAGGAATTCTGCGAGGCCGAAAAGCAAGATGGGGTGCTCAAGATCCAGACCAAGGTCGCCAAGGGCGCGGAGCCAGAACCTCCTCACATGGGAATGTTGGACGAAGGCGGGGACCAGGGGGACCAGGGCCCCGGTGATGGCGAAGGCCCCTCATCCACAAAACACGGACCAAAGCAACCGAAGAAGGGCCAACCAAAAGAAGGATGACATGGACAAGGTCAAGGTTTTACAGCCGGTCTACGACCGCCTCGTATATGCCGATTTAATGGAAAAAAGATTGGCATACGACCTGTGGATCGCCCTTTACGAGCCACTGCTCGAAATTTTCGGCCTACGTTTGCGCCAGGATGCCCCAGGTCGCGCGAACGCCCGAACAGCCAGGAGCAATGCCAAGGAAACGCTAAAAGAGGCCCTGGAAGCCAATAAAATCGTTTTTATCGATGGTTTCTTTTATGGGGACTTTACGGCCGCCATTAGCCGCCAGATCCGGGCCCTGGGGGGCATTTTTAACAAGACCAAGATGGCATGGAAGGTGGACCCCACCAGGATCCCCACAGATATCGCCCTGGTCATTGCACAAAAGCGGGAAGAATCAACTGCAAAGATCGATCGGGCCCTCAAGCTGATCGACCAGATCCAGACTGACGGCCTGGGCCCACTTAACACAGCAGAGGTCGCAGAAGGTATACTGGGGGACCTTCACCGGCAATTCAAGCTGACCGCGGCCGATAAGCTCGAGATCCCCATGACAATGAGCACCCAGGTGGCTGAAAAAATAAAGGAGGATTATACAACCAACCTGAACCTTTACATCAAGAAATGGACCGATGAGGCCACTGTAAGACTCCGGCACCAGGTCCAGGAGAATGCCGCGATCGGCTACCGGGCCAGGGTCATGGAAGCCGGGATAATGGATGAGTACGGCGTCTCACAAAGAAAGGCCCGGTTTCTTGCCCGCCAGGAAACCAGCCTGCTGGTCTCAAAATACCGGGAGCAATCTTATAAAGAGGCCGGGGTCAATTATTACAAATGGTCAACCAGCGGGGACCAGCGGGTGCGCCCGGACCACAAGCGCCTCAACAACAGGATCTTCTCCTGGGACGAACCTCCGATCGTGGACTCGGCTACCGGCCGGCGCGCCCACCCAGGGGAGGATTTCGGGTGCCGGTGCGTGGCGATCCCGGTGATTATGAACCAGATCCAGATAGCAGAATGGAACGCAAAACACGGAAAGCGAGGGTAGAAATGCCATCAGCAGATCTGACATTACGTCTGACTTTAAGCATCGGAGTGATTTTTACAGGGACAATCGATCATATTGTTTATTTAAACGGGAATATTGATCCGGAAGATTGCCCTGGGATTGTCGCCCAATTGATAGCGCAAAATGAAGGATGGGCGTAACTTAAAATTACCCGTCCCAAGCGTCCCAAATCTCTGGACAAATCATGTCCAGAAAAGACAGCAAAAGGAGAAAAGTATGGCAGAGCAACAACCAAAGCAAGAAAAACCCAAGATGGTCCTGGTCGCATGCCCAACCCTGGGCCTGGACCCGAACCCGGATCGGTGGCTGGTCTCATTATTAGCAACCCTGGTTAATATCAGAAAAAATCGCATGGCATTTATGGTCCACTGCCCATATCGAATGAGCTGGTGGAAGGCCAACAACCAAATCTGGGACATCGCATTCAATAACGATTTTGATTATATTTTACGCATGGATGATGACGTCTGGGCCGTGCCACCGGATGCATTCACCAGACTATTAAACTACGACAAGGCCGTGGTCGGCATAGCCTATCCTCTGCGCCATTTTCCGTACAGCATCGCGGCCATGAACAGAGTACGGACCGACAAGACGATCATCGAATGTCACATCGATGGGGACAAGGATCCAGGGGCCATGCAGGAAACAACCGGGACGGGACTGCAGAAAGCAGAGCTGGTAGGCATGGGGTACACCCTGATGAAGGTCGATGCCTTTCGGCATATTGAGCGGCCATTATTTAAGGGCGAGGAAGTCTGCCCGGACGATTCATACTTTGCACAATTATGCCTGGACCACGGAATCCAGCAGTGGGTGGACATGGACATCCGCGCCGCGCACAGGGAAGTGACCCCTGCCAACCGAGGGTACCTTTTCAACGCCGACGCAAGATTCATGATTGTGAACAGAGCGGTCCAGCCAGGCATGTCACCATTTGATGACCAATTAATTGATATGTTCGGCATTGATGGCAAGAAGGACCTGGGGACCCTTAAAGGATTCGAACAAACTAATCGGATAGTTACGATATGATAATATGCACAGATCCCGTCAAGGAAATGACCGAAAAACAACAAAAAGCCTACGACTGGGCCTGTGGAAAACTTAAAAAATTAATTTTAAATGGTTTTTCCGGAGAATTTGCAGTATATTTTCTAATGGGTGGCATAAGGAACACAAAGACAACCCACCATGACACGCCGAAGTTTTAAGACATAGTATCTCGGGTCAATCTGGATATCCCAGTCGCCCGTCGAGCACAACCAAGTGCACGGCGGGCGTCTTTTTTTTTAGGAGGACCGAACATGAACAACTGGCCAGTCGTTTATAGTTGCCGCCTCATGGAACCCGGCATCATTTCGTACCAGGACTCCGGTGACGGGATCGCCTACGTCCCCAAAGAAACCATCGACAGGATCGTCCCATCCATTATCGGCAAGCCAGTCGTGATAAAGCACCAGAACGTCACGCCCGCTAACGCCCACGAACACGCAGTCGGCCACGTCATCGGAGCCCACTATAACCCATCGGATGCCTGGCATTATGTCGACTTTTTGATCACCAGCGACAAGATAGAAGCGATCGAGAAAGAAGATGGCTCGACCGCATTCAAGGATACCAAGGGGAACGTGCTGGATGGCGTCTCCGGCGCCTATGACGTTTTGAACGCATCCGGTGGCGGCGTTTGGCACGACATAAAATTCGACCACAAGATCATCGACGGTTCATTCACGCACCTCGCCCTGGTCAACAACCCGCGCTACGAAGAAACCAACCGGATCGTGGAACGCATGCCAGCGATGCTGGTAAACGGAAAGGTAGCTGTCATGAATAAGCCCAAAGAGAACTCGGTGGATAATTATTACTACACCATCCACGGTGAGAGATTTCGCATTTACATAAAACAGGCAACTGACGGCCGGTTCTATTGCGAGGCCCAGGACAAGGCCGGGACCGTGGTCCACACGACCCTGCCCCAGGGCAACGAAGCCGAAGCGCGATACGCCTGCGAATCCATGCTGTACCTCCAGACCAGGAATTCCAAAGATAACGCCAAAATAGTCATTATAGATATCCCCTACCGTCTGATCAGTAAGGTAGGAGATAAGCATGGCATCTCTGACGCCGAAGTGGAAGCCCGCCTACGAGCAAAGGGCCTGGAATCGGTCGGAGCAGGCGGCGGCGAAGGCACCTTCGAATTTGAGGGGACTGAACAGCAGGCCGCGCAAGCTGTAAAAGATGTCCTCGGGACCTTAAGCTCGGTCACCATTGGAGCCGTTGAAAACTCATCCGGCCAAGCCGCCTTCGACAAGGAAAAGAAAGAGCACCCGGACTTCACGGATGAGCAGATCTGGAAGATCGTCCGGGACCATGAGGAGAAAATGAACTCCGTGACCTTTGCCAACGGCCGGGCCGGGGTTTTCAAGAAAGGCGAAACCGTCCGGGACATAAACGGCGTGTTCTGCAAAATTGTGGGGGAGGCCCAGAGCGGGGAATATTACGTGGTCCAGTATCCTGACGGAAGCACAGACCGGATGAGAGAGGCCGATATCAACCAGAACTCTAAAACTGAGTACCAGTATAAACAAAACTCCAAGGAGGCCCAGATGAACCTTTTCAAGATTTTTAAGAAGCTGGTCAACGGCGAGGAAGAAGAAACAAATCTGGCCGTGGACATCGATGGCAAACAGGTCGCGGTCAACGATCTGATCGAGGCATACAAGACCGACGAGGCCGAGGAAGCCAAGAAAAAGGCCAACGAAAAAGAGGCCGAGGATAAGAAGAAGGCCGATAAAGAGGCTGAGGAAAAAAAGAATTCATCCGGTCGCGACATGATTTATAAAATGATCAAGGCAGGGAAAAGCGACGAAGAAATTATCAAGGAAATGACAACCGGAGAGGATCCTTTTTCACGTCTCCAAGTGGAAAAAATTATCAAAGGCATTAAGGAAGATAACGAGAACTCGAAGAAGAACCTCCGCATGGCCAAGGACGAAGACACGGTCGACATCGACGGCAAGAAGGTCACCATCGGCGAGCTCAAGAATCGTTATGCGAAGAAGAATGCCAAGCCTGAAACCGACGATGAGAAGGCCGCCCGCGAGAAGAAGGAAAAAGAGGATAAGGAAAAGGCCGAGAACGAAAAGGCCGAGGCGGAACAAAAAGAGAAGGACAAAAAAGAGGCCGAAGAAAAAGAAAACGCCAAAAAAGCGGCCGCGGCGAAAAATATAGAGCTCTGCAACTCCAAGAAGGCGGCAGGAGAGATCTTCATGGCAACGAATGCCAAGCTCAATCCAGGAGATCCTGTCCAACTTGGGGCCGGGCATTACACAGTCACAGAACCAGGCGAAAATCCCATCGGTACCGCGGGCGTATGGCTCAAAGAAAACACGAAGAAGGGCGAGGAATTCTTCACCCGCATAGACAACGCGGGCAAGGATCTTCAATCAACTCCCCAGGTCGTGCCAGTCGGACGCCAGGAACGGGCCGCCAGATCAACAGCCAAGCATTCAAGTAAGAGTTAAAAACAGCAACCAATCCTAATACAGGAGGAATCTACCATGACTTTCAACATGACTCAATTCGGAATAACCAACCGGGCGGGCGAAACGATGAACCCGAATCCGGACACGATCCAGGGATTCATTTCCAAGGACCAGGCGGGGACCTTGCAACCGGGCGACTGCGTGATTATGGTCGCATCGGAAACATGCGAACTGCCCGTGTTCAAGAAGGTCTCCCTGGGCGAGGTCGCAGATGGCGTCATTTTGGCCAGCACCAAGAAATCCGCGATCGTGGCAAAGGACATCGTCGATATTGGTCTCAAGGGGACCATCGTATCGATGGCGGCCGGGACATCCTTCAACCGTGGGGACGTTTATTATATCCCCTCGACCGGATACATTGCATCGACATCCGGAGTGCGGATAGGCCGGTCCCTGCAGATCGCAACGGATACCGATGACATCGTCTGGGTCCAATTTGATCCGCATTCATAATTTAAACCGAGAGATAAAACCTCATTAAAGGGAGGAACACAACCATGAGATTCACGATAAAAAACAGCAAGGGAGAGAACATCAGCCTTTTCAACAGTAAGGGCGAGCTGATGTCAGAATCAGAATTCCTGACCCTTATGAACGAGAAGTACAACGGCCAGCATAACGGATGGCAAATCCAGAATGCAAACGGGGACATGGACGTCACCAGCCTCGGTTTTAATTACGCAACGGACCGCCTGACGTACATCAGGGCCAAGTACGTCGAACAGACCTTCTACGAGATCCCGCCAGGGGACTACCTGGACGTGATCGAGGGCGAAGGCGCGTTCTCCGGGGATATCATCACCAATCTGTCCATCAAGACGGGGCCGAATTTCCGTTCCGGCAAGCTCAACCAGGCCGGCCACAACAGCCGCGTCCCAGTGGCCGACGCATCGGTGGTGCCTTTCCACACCTACGTCATGAACTGGGCGCTGGCGATCGAATTCAACCTGTTCGAAGTACGCCAGGCGGCCTTCGCGGGGAATTGGGATCCGGTCGAAAACAAACACAAGGCAAGAAAGAAGGACTTCGACCTGGGCATCCAGGAAGTCGCCTTCTTAGGCGACGTGGACAACGTGACCTCTTTCCCTGGTCTTTATACGTTACCCAACGTCAACAGCAACCTCACAGTCATCACCAAGAAGATCAGCGACATGAACGCGGCGGAATTTGCCACGTTTGCCGGTGCCTTTATCGCGGCCTTCTTGACCAACGCGAACCAAGCCGTATGGCCGAACCAGTGGCTCATGCCCCAGGACGACTATGCCGGTCTGGGCGCCCCGGTCAGCTCCACGATGCCGCTGATCAGCAAGCGTAAATATCTGGAGGACATGGTCGCGGGAATCGTTCCTGGCGGGAAGTTTAAGATCCTGCCCTGCGCCTACGGTCTGCCCACGATCAACAAAAAGGCCGGTCTGGGGGCCGGTAGCGGGCTCACCAGGCACGTCCTGATGCGCCGCGACGTTGACACCGTATTCTTGGAATTGCCGGTCCCGTATCAGACCACCCAGGTGGGGACCCTGAACAACTTCCAATTCCAGGACGTGGCCTACGCACAATACACCGGAGCATCGAACCTGAAACCCAGGGAGATCCTGTACTTCGATTTCTAATCGAAGAACCCTGGACGTACTGTAGAAAGATAGCCAGAGGCGGGGCCGTTCAAAGTGGACGGCCCGCCCTGGCTTTACTTTAGGCCAGGAGAGCCAAGACTTATGAAAATAAGAAATGATGATGTTCGTGCATTTATTGTGAAGGCCGAGGTCGTTATAAAGGGCGGCGAGAAGGCCCCTGACGGGACTGTATTTATAAACCCAAAGCAGACCGTCACCATTAAAGACGAAGCCGGCAATAAGCTGAAGAAAATGTTCCCGAACATCACCGTCCTCTCCAAAGGCGAAGAAGGAGCGGATCATGTGGGAAGCCCCGACAGTAAGTGATTTCAAGGCGTTCTTTGTCCGGGACTTTCCCTATGCCCCGGAAGATGACCCAACGAACCTGGATTATATCGTAGATGCCGACATCGAGCGGGCGATCGCCGAAGGGACCATCCCGTTCAACTCCAACCTGTTCGGTGATAACGCAACCAATATATTCATGTATTTGGCCGCCCACTGCCTGGCAGTAAACCTGCGAACATCCCAAAAGGGGATCCAGGGCCAGGCACAATTCCCGGCCTCATCCAAGAGCGTAGGGAGCGTATCGGTGTCAAACGCTATCCCAGAGAAATTCGCAAACAACCCATTATTCGCGGGATATTTAAAAACATCTTACGGCCAAAAGTATTTGGAGCTGGCCTATCCGTACACGATCGGCCGGACGAAACTTATAACCGGAGCATCAACCTTCGCATGAGGAACCATGGCAGAATTCAAGAAACTGAAAGGCGGGTCGATCGTAAGACTGGACGTGGACAAGCTATCGGCGATAGGGGATGGGTTCGGCCAAAAGCTCGTCACGCAGGTCGGCATACTAGGCGCAAAAGCGCATAACAGGAAAGAGGCCGGATCCCTGAAGCGCGCGGGCGGGCACAAACTGACCAGGAACCCGTCCGAGATCACCAATGCCGAGATCGGCCTGAAGCATGAAAAAGGAAGCATCAGCGAAAACATCCCCAGGCGGTCATTTTTAGAGATGCCGCTGATCGAAAAGGGAAATGCTCTTTTGAGGATTAAAGATTATTTGTGGGCCCAATTTTCGACCGGGAAAAGGGACTATCAGACGATATATAAACAACTGGGGATCATGGCCGAGGTCATAATTCAAAAAGCATTTGCCACGCGCGGGTTCGGCAAATGGCGTCCTAACAGCCCCAGGACCGTGGCGGAAAAGGGCTCCGATGCCCCGCTGATAGATACGGCACAATTAAGACGATCGATAACATCAAGGGTCGTGACACGATGAGAAACGGTAAAGATATAAGCCTGGCCGACCAATCATCCGGACTGACAAACGTTTCGGACGTTTTGCCATTTGACATGCAAAATGTTCAATTGACGATCGTCACGACGATCATGATCCGTGGATATCCCCAGGAAACCACGACCGAGTATGACACCCAGGCATCGGTCCAGCCCATGCCCCAGAACCTGGTGATCAAAAAAGAAGGCGAGCGCGACTGGCAATGGTGGGTTATCAGGATCCTCCCGGACGTGACCGTTAACACAGACGACAAGCTGATTATTGGCGGGAAAACATACCGCGTCATGAGCAAGACCGACTGGGCCCAGTACGGATATCAGGAGCTCGAATGCATAGAGGATTTTCAGAATGCGTAACCGCATAATTGACGACACAGCACAGACATCCTTGGACCTGTTAAGGGACATCATCATGACCGAAATGGCCCTGGCAGATGACCGGGTTTTTATTTATAACCCAAAATTTAAGCTCCCCACCTTCGATGATATCTTTGTCGTAATTGAGTTCAAGAACAGCCAAATAATATCCAGCCGGACCATTACGACAGGGACCTCGACCAATTATCGCCAGATCCAGGATGTGACATCCCGCGAATTTATCGCTGTGGATATTTTCTCCCGTAACGTTTCGGCCCTTTATCGAAAAGAAGAAGTGATAATGGCGCTGACGTCCATATACGCACAACAGATCCAGGAGATATACGGATTTAAGCTGTTCCGGATCGCCCCGATCGAGAACCTATCAGACGTGGAAGGAAGCGCCAGGATTTATCGATTTGAGATCCCCATAGTCCTGCATGCCTGGTATGCGAAAGAGAAGCCGGTCGATTACTACGATACATTCCCAGGATTTGTAGTAACGGAAGAAGATCATCAGACCTTTGAGCCCATAGAAAGAGAATTCCTGCTAGATGAGGATGGTCTGCCCATATTGACCGAAGATGGCCAAAAAATAGTCCTAGAGGACGGAACGTAAAAAGGAGCGCGCGATGAGCATACGATTATTTATATTTCTGTGGATTTTGTTGATGCCGACTATGGCCCAGGCCGACACCAAAGTGTCAGCCATGTCAGAGGACACGACTCCAGCCGGGACTGACCTCCTATACACCGTAAAGGATCCAGCCACAACACCCGTAAGCCGGCGGAGCACTATCCGCAACGTTACAGAGGCCGGATTCAACAATGTGATAACAGCCAACGGATCCAATATCGGCGTAGGCACAGAGAACCCTTTGACCAAACTGGACGTTAATGGGGTCATTTACGGAAGGTCAAATGTAGGCATAGGCACAGCAAGCCCGGCCGCGGGCCTGCAGGTGGGCCCAGGACCCTCATCCATGGGAGCCACTTTGGGGACCACAGGAGCACTCATAAAGGGGAACTTAGAAGTTGATGGGAAGATTTACGGAGATGGCTCACTATTAACGAATACACCCATACCAAGCGGGGTGGTGACGTCCGTGACGGCGACATACCCAGTGGCATCGACCGGGGGAACTGCTCCGGTGATTAGTGTGGATTTAACGCCGTACCCACAGACTACCAGGACGATATCCACAACGCCTCCATTGTATGGTGGCGGAAATTTGTCAGCCGATCGGATTATTTATGAAACCAGGGCAGGGCCCGCAACGGACGGATACCTAGCCGCAACCGACTGGGTAATATTTAATGCCAAGCAACCCGCGGGATCCTACCTGACCGCGGAAAGCGATCCCCTCGCCCTGGCCAAATTTGGGACCCTGACCACAGGAAAATGGTGCTCAAGCAATGGGACCATCATATCCTGCACAGAGGATGCCCCAGGCGGCGGATCCGTTACATCGGTAAGCGCATCGTCCCCTCTGGCATCTAGTGGCGGGACCACGCCCAATATAACCATAACCCAGGCCAGCGGGAGCACGAACGGGTATCTCAGCTCCGTAGATTGGACAATTTTCAACAGCAAGCAAGCCGCGGGATCCTATCTGACAGGGGTTTCCACGGTGTACGGTCTGACCGGGGCCGGCACGATCGCCAGCCCGCTACAAGTGGATCCGAACGTTTATACCCCAGGAGGGAGCCAATGGACCACGTCAGGATTAAATATTTATTACAACACAGGCAACGTGGGCATAGGTTCTACAGCACCCCAAGGGGCCCTGGACCTTGGAACTGGCACATTATTCGCAGGAAGTGGCAATTTTAACGGATCAGGGCCAACGATTATCTACGAGGGTTTATATGTTCCAGATGGAAACATCGGAATAGGGACCACAGCCTATCAAATAGCCGGCCTCCAGGTAGGGAGCGGGGCCCAGGCGCTTTCGGCGCCCATGGGGGCATCCAGTGCCCTAATTCGGGGCAATTTAGAGGTGGATGGCAAAATTTATGGGGACGGAAGTCAACTGACCAACCTACCGGCTGGATCCGGGACCGTAACGAATGTGACCGCAAGCCTGCCGTTATCTTCAACAGGCGGGACTACACCCAACCTGACAATATCCCAGGCAGGATCCGGAACCAATGGGTACCTATCTTCGGCAGATTGGACCACGTTCAATAATAAACAGCCAGCAGGATCATATCTGACGTCCGAATCCGATACGTTGGAAACCGTGACCGGCCGTGGGGCATTCTCAACTCAGAACATAGGACTAGGGACAACGGCACCAGCAACGACCCTGCAAGTAGGGACCGGAGCCAAATCTTTGACCGCGACCTTACCAAGCGGGAGCGCCCTCGTCAAAGGAAACCTGGAAGTTGACGGTAAGATTTATGGCGATGGATCTGGCCTAACTAATATTCCGAGTGGGGCCTCTGGTGCTGATCCCACCGGAACAATTGGCCTGACTGCTGTGAACGGATCTGCGTCCACGTTTACACGTTCAGATGGGGCCCCGGCATTATCCCAGAGCATAACGCCCACCTGGACCGGGATCCATACATTTAATAATGGAACGTATTCTGCGTTATTTACCGGAGGGAATGTCGGCATCGGATCCGCAACGCCAGGGCACAAGCTGGATGTCGATGGCGTTATATATTCGACTGGAAATATTGGAATAGGAACCACCATTCCCAGGGCCAGATTAGAAATAAACCGCGGCGCCACAATTCTCCCAGGTTCAAATCCTCAATTCTTGATTAAAGGAAACCTAGAGGTCGACGGCAAGATATACGGCGACGGGTCCAGTATGATAGGGATAGACACGACTGGCGGAGATATTACTGGAACTTTAACAACAAATAAGGTCGTAAGGGGTGGTTCGACCGCAAATACGGTGAATACTGATTCAAATATATGGGCGATTGGAACCAATGGGAACGTCGGCATAGGGGATTCCACTCCCGACGGAGTACTGGAAATAGTCAAGTCTGGATCATTAAAGTCGCTTTTAGTTTCTAGTACCGCCAGCACCGACGGGGACTACCTGACGGTAAACTCAGGCGGGAACCTTGGCGTGGGAACAAACACCCCCAATGCAACCTTAGAAGTGCAGAAGAATGCCCGCCCCCTGCTTATGCTTTCTAGTAGCGGGTCAACCGATGGGGATTATGTCATAGTAACTTCTGTTGGTAATTTTGGCATTGGGACAACCGCACCAGTAGGCCTTCTGGACGTTAATCGCAAGCTGACGGTCCTGAGCGGCGGGAATGTGGGCATCGGTTCATATTACGGAGATGGAAGCCATCTAACAGGCGTCACGATGTCATGGCCGAACCAAACAACAACCGTATCAGGATACCAAGCCGGAAACACCGAATCACCGAAAATATATAACAATACATACGATGGATTCCAATCTGGATTCAACGGCAATGGAGGCACATATAACGATGCCAGCGGTATATATTCGCTGACAACTAATGTCAGTGGGGGGTTTAATAATTGCCACGGAGCTCAATCCTGCCAGCTAATGACGACATCAAACAACAACGCCAGCGGCGCCGCATCACAATACTATGGAGCTGGGACCGAAAATGATTCATCAGGATTTGAATCAATGCAGGGAGCGGGGACGTATTCGGGAAGCTATAACCAATGCGGAGGGGCATGGTGTATGTTGAACATTAACACCAACGCCTATGATTCATGCGATGGATATAAATGTTTATACACAGCTTCATCGGGAGGATACAACAGGGGCGGGGGGGCCTTTTCCTTGTATTATTTGTCAGATGGGACATATAACTACGCTGGAGGATATGAATCAGGAATGTATATCGCCGACGGTGTGAACGCAAACTCATCTTCAGATTATGGCGTATTCCTTGGCGCTAAAACAAAAGCGCTAGCTTCCACAGATACGAATTTCTATGTTTTAGGGTCAAACACAATCGGTCTGGGAAGCAACACCGGATCGATTGGTGATAGCAATGTCACCAAACACGTATTCAACGCGGGCAACGTAGGCATAGGATCCACCAGCCCAAGACAGAAGCTGGATATTGTGGGAAGCGTCTATGTTTCGAGCGACGTCTCGGCGTTAACCTTTACTGACAGGACCCCAGGATATACCGGGAACGCGCTGGAAGCCATAAGCACAATAAAGACGGACGAAAAAGGCAACATCGATCATGCGTCTCTGCCAGATTTTGTCAAAGTCAAAAGAGGCGACCAGGATGAAAGATCTCTCGGGGCCATGATTACCCTCCTCACCAAGGCCGTCCAGGAATTACAGGATGAGAACAAGAGGATCAGAGAGGAAATAGAGGCAAACTGGATCAAACAATTCAACAAGTATATCAAAGAGATGTACGGAAATATAATAAGCGTAAAATGAAAGAGGCGAATATGAACAAATTTATTCTTTTAATTCTGGGCATTTTTACTGCAGGCATGGTCTACGCGCAGACGACCGTAATGACAAAAGAAGGGGAGAAGTCAGTAAAAATAATAGTTACAACAAATCAGGAAATGATTATATCCCTGGATGAATTATATCGACAACAGGCCATGACTCAGCATGAGATAAATCTCATGACAAACAGACTAGCTAATATAAATACCCAAATCAAAGACGCCGAGGCCCTGGGGATTAGTAAATAGATGCAAGGTAAAACGAAGAACCTCACAGATTATATGACAATCCTGGCCATAGGTTTATGGCTCCTGATATTTGCGTCGACTTGTTCATTTTCGGCGACGTATTATATCAAAAAAGGATGTGCCAACAACGGTGACGGAAGCGTAAATTCTTGCGCTGGATCCCCAGGCGGATCCGGGGCATTTAACAAAACGAGCGCCTTCGGGGTAACGTTCCAGCCCGGAGATATTGTAGCCTTTAATTATGGGGACATTTGGGATACTTACTTCGCCATAGTAGGATCCGGGACCAGCGGGAACCACATACAAATAACAGCAACGGGAACGTATGCCCTGGGCCTTCCGCAAGTCGAAGGATGGAGATATTATCAGCAGAACTATATTACTCAGACAAACATCAACTCAAAAGCAGACGACAACGGATGGAGGCCTTGCCGCATTGATGAGGCCCACGATATAAGCATATACACAGGACTGTGCGATAACCAATACAAGAACCACGCCCAAGACGATCGTGTTTTTCTTTTGAGAGGGACAGCAGAAAATCCAACATACAATATATACATTGAGGACATCGAGGTCACCGGAGGAACGGTATCGTCGTTTTATTTGGCAAACCCGGACTGGGCCACAAGCACGTTATACCACGTTGGCGATTATGTGATGTGGGAGAATGGCGATGGGGACACTTTCAGGTATGAATGTTTGATAGAGCACACCTCCGGAGATTTCCAGACGGACTGGGATGCCGGGCGATGGTTTAAGGGGCACTGGTACGGCGGCGGCCTGGTGACAACAGGAAACGTTCGGGACGTACTGATTATAAACCCCAATCTGCATGACAACGTAGAATGCAACTTCGAGGCCGGGGATCCGTCGAAAGTTTTCATTGTTGATAATATAAAAGTCGTCGGTGGAAAAGTTTATAACACCCAGGCGCGATTCGGGAACGATTATTACAAACAACCCAATATGTTCAATATCGGATGGGGCGTCACCCACGGATACGCTGACGGTGTCGAGTTTTATGGCGCCTGGAATGCCTCCCAATTTGATGACGGTGACGTCGATAGCGCAATATATAACAGCATTTTCCATGGCAACCAAACATCCTTCTCGGCATTCTCAAATAACGAATTCGGAAGGGACGGTCATCGCCTGGCTTTCCACAACAATACGGTCATTCTTGATAACAGTGATTACTTTGGGATTTATATTCGTGATTACGTACTGGCCACAAAAATCGACGGTTTGACGATAAAAAACAACCTGGTCCTAGCATCGACAGAATACCCGCCTTATACCACCAGACTGCTATCGCTTACAGAGGACACTGATACAGTCGTGGATATAAGCCACAACGCATTCAAATACCCAGGATACACCTGGAAGTTTTACTACAACGGCGGAGGATATTCATCCCTGGCGGCATGGGAAACAGCGTCAGGGCAGACCGGGAATATCGTGGTCACTGGGGATGTTGTCCACCCCGATACCTATATACCTTTATCCGCAAGCATCATAGGTACCGGGGATCCGGCCTGGTGCCCGGAGGAAGATTACTACGGCCACAAACGGATAACCTGCGACATGGGAGCCGTAGCAAGAACAGGTTCATTATTAGGCAAAGCAACCATAAAAAAAGGAACCGTGAGGTGACCTATGAAAATAACAGATTTTACCAGACGCGTGGCCAATATGGAGGGCAAGAAAGTCCAGGTCAACATCGCCCAGATCGCTGAAATATTAAAGATAGTCAACACAATGATGGGCGGGGCACTCTATAAGATGATCCGTAAAATTTAAAAACAACTTGCAGAATTAAAGGAGCTGAAAATGTTACCCATATCCAACGTGATACAGATCTCGGTCGACCAAGGGCAGAGCGGCCTGGGAGAATTCAACGTTAATAACCTCGCCCTGTTTACATCAGACCAGTTTCTTTCCAACCCGGATGGCGACTCTTACCGGATATATTTGTCGCCTGCTGATGTCGCCGCAGATTTTGGCCTGGATACGGAAACATACCGCCAGGCGGCGGCCGTATTTAGCCAATCGCCGAACATCCTGGCCGGCGGCGGGTGCCTGATCGTCATCCCCACTATTGTCTACCTTGCCGAAACGGTCCTCGAGGCGATCACCAGGACCGAGGAGATGATTTATTACTGCGGCATCATCTGCACCGATTATGACGCCGACATGATGGCGCTGGCGGCCGCGGTCCAGGCATACGGCAATAAGATTCTCATGTATGCCAGCAACAATTATTCGGATGTGGCCGGTATTTTTACCGATATCGCCGATGCCGAATACGACCGGACCAGGTGCCTGCTATACACAACCGGAGCAGAGGAAGCCAGGCTGATGGCGGCCGCGGCCGCGGGGAAGGGTTTCTCGCGCAATTTTAACGCATCAAACGATGCCATGACCCTGCACCTTAAACAACTGGTCGGAATAGATCCTGACGAAGCTATCACCCAGACCAGACTGACCGCATGCAGGACCGCGGGGGTCGACGTTTATGTCAGCACCGGAGGGGTCGCGGGATATTATTCACACGGAGCCAATCGCTACTTTGACAGCATCTACAACCTGGTCTGGTTTGTCAACGCGCTGACCGTGGCCGGATTTAACGCCCTGGCCACCGTAGGGACCAAGATCCCCCAGACCGAACCGGGTGTAGAGGCCCTCAAAGGCGCATATCGCAGGATCTGCGAACAGGCCAGGACCTTCGGATACATCGCCCCAGGAGAATGGAACTCCAGCACCTGGTTCGGGGACCAGCCATCGATGGCGCTGAACATCCAGGAACATGGCTATTATATCTATTCTCAGCCTGTGAACTTACAGCCCATAGTCGATCGCCAGGCCAGGATCGCTCCGCTGATCCAGATCGCGATCAAGGAAGCCGGGGCCATACACAAATCGAGCGTGATCGTTCATATAAACGCATAACCAAAGAGGAAGAAGGAGTGATCCCATGCCTATAGTCGCAGGAACAGGGAGCGATACCCTGAAAATAAATGACCGGATTTTTTCCGGGTTTGCAGACGGGGATGTTGTCCATTTGACATTCCCAAATGATATCACCACAGTCAAAACCGGGAAGAACGGCAACAGCATGGTGGCCTTTAAGTACGACGGCCGCCAGGTCGACGTCTCTCTGCGCCTTCTCCGCGGGTGTTCGGATGATAAGTTTTTGAACAACTTGTATAATTTGTTTGAAAACAACCCCTCGGGATTTCCCATGATCCAGGGAGAATTCGTCAAGAATATCAGCGACGGGGCCGGAAACATTTTACAGGAAACATATACGCTGATGAACGGGGTGTTTAAAAAGAAGCCCGAGGCCATGGATAACGCCGATGGCAACACAGACCAGGCCGTGACGGTTTGGCAGATGACGTTCACGGTCTCCAGACGGTCAATCGGATAACTTCGATAGAAAAGGAGGGCTATGCCTAACATTAAAAAGACACTGCCAAGCGGCGCCCATATCGAGATCCAGACTGCTGATTTTGAAAAGAGCTTCGCATTACTCCAGGCCGTCAAGAAATCCATGATCAGCGTGGAAGATCTTATAGGCCTTTCGACCAGCGAAATGGTGCAGGAACCTCTCTGGGCATGCATGAGCGTGTGCACCTACAACGGGACCAGAATAACCAGGGACACGTTCGATCCTGAAGAAGCACGACCGGATTATTTGCTGGTAGCCCAGGAGGTGCTACTTAAAAACATGCGCCCTTTTTTTCAAAGCCTCGCATCCGGGTCGAAGGAAAAAATTCCGGCCGAACCACCCGATGGCCAAAAGTAAAGACCGATGAAGATGACGAGGCGCTCTGGATCGCGCTTCGATTGGCAAAAGCTGGTTATTGGCAAGGGGATCCTCAGAAGATCCTGGCCGCGTCCACAGACATAGTGATGGCCACGGTCGAATACGAGAAATTTGTAGGATCCTTCGAGGAAGCATTCATAGACCTGAACCGGGAGCAATAATGAAGATCGGCGAATTGTTTATACAGCTTGGGTTCGAAGCCGACACAATGAAACTGAAAGACTTTGTCCGGTCGATCGGGGACCTTAACATGTCCTCGATAATAGCAACCGGAGCCTGGGGGGAATTCGCCAACATGACCAAAAGCCTGCTGGAGGGGACCGCGGGCCTGGCCCAGGAAATGCGATTTTTCACCGAAACGACCGGCCTCTCAGCCCAGAGAATGCAATCCTGGTCACAGCTCGCTCGGCAACTAGGCATTGATGGCGATGCTGTCGCCCAGACACTCAAACACCTCCAAAGCTCGATCCAACAGACCAACCTGGGGAACGTGGACCAGGGCCTCATGCAAGCATACAGCCTGTTGAACATTTATGGCAAGGCCGGCGTAGATATCAGCCAAGACTATTTCACCCAGATAGAAAACATCCGCAAGGGCCTTCTGAACATCAATCCAGAGATGCGCCGCACAGTAATGCAACTGGCCGGCATCAACGAACAGATGATCAGCTTTCTGACGATGCAGGAAAAGGACTGGGCCCTGCGCGATAAACAGCCAGTCATCCGGCCAGCAGACATCGAACGGATGAAAGAAATGAACATGGAATGGGTCAAGCTCACCCAGGAGATGACGATCCTGGGCAACCAATTCGCGATCGAGATCTCCCCAGTGATAATCAGCACCACCAAGGCACTCGTTGATCTCCTGAAGGAAATCAAGTCATTCGTAAATCAAGATCTGTTTAAAAAGATTATGGGCGGCCTTAACACGGTCGGCCAGATCGGTCTCATACCTGGCCGGCTGGAAATGGGCCTGATTACCGGCAATCCAAAATACTTCCAGGACATCATGAACTGGGGCAAAACACCCGCGGCCGTCACCAACAATAATAACGTTAACTTTAATATCCAGGGTGACAACCCGCGCGAGATCGCAGACCAAGTCAACAAAAGTATAAAAGAAATTTTAAGCGATACCCATTATCAAATGCCGGCTGTTAATTATTGAGGGGAATATGGAACTTCCAACGGTCCAGGGATTTATTAATAACGTAGTAAAAGGATTCGTCGTCCGGCCATTAGGGGCGGCATACGGCATTGACGGGTTTCTTTTCGACATTATCGAGGACGAGGAAGTGCGCCTCGAAGCGGAAGCGACGGACCACTACATCGAAGATAACACGGCGATCCAGGACCACGTGGCCCTGCGGCCGATACAATTCACCCTCAAAGGATACGTCTCCGAGCTGAACACGGTCAACGCCCAGGCGCTTAATTCCATTTTCTCAAAGGCCGCCAGCCTTGGGGACCTGGGAGGGCTCGCCCCGGAATTCAGCGCCCAAGCAAACCAGATCCATGCAAAGATCAACAACGTTGTGGGAAAAATAGACTCCTACGTTAACCAAGCCAATAACATATTTGATATTTTTAGTCAGCAGGGCACCGCAGAGAATAACCAGCAGAAGGCATTCTCCTATTTTTTGAACCTGTGGCAATCGCGCCAGCTTTGCAACGTTGAAACACCATATAAAATTTATACCAATATGGTGATCACAATGGTCTCCGCGATCCAGCGCGGGGACACAAATATGCAGAGCATGTTCGCAGTCACCTTCAAAGAGATCCGGACGGCCCAGACACTAACGATCGATGCGGCTATAGCAACCGGCCGGGCCGGGGCCGGACTGGAGCCTGCCAAGGCCCTGGGACAGCTTACAGGCCGTGAAATTTCGGGTACCACCACACCCGGAGGCGGGGATGAAGATTTTATGTGGATCCTGGTGGACAAGACCGTGTCAACCGGGAAGCCCACAATAAACTATACAGGAGCACAGAAATGAAGCTCATCGAAGGAATCACCAATGATGCCAGCCAAACTTTTTCGCTTGTTTTACCTGATGGAAGCGACGCACAGATGGCCCTCAATTATCGGGACGGGCAAAAGGGATGGTTCTATTCGATAACTTATGGCGGCATTTTAGTGAACTACAACCGGCGCCTGGTCAATAGCCTCAATTTATTAAGGCAATTCAGAGGCAAGATATCTTTCGGCCTGGCCTGCATCGTAAAGGATGGGATGGAACCAGATGCCCAGGACGATTTCACCAGCGGCCGGGTCGAAATATACTTATTGAATGAAACCGAAAGGGACAACATCGAGGATAACATAATCCCGACGTTTAAGGCTGATGTTTAAGTTTGGACGGAACTACAAGCTGACAGTCGAAATCGATGACCAGGGGACACAACTGGTGATCGGGTACCCATTAACCCTGGAGCTGTATATTCGTCGAGAAAACCTGGCATGCGCCGGGAACGCAACATTCCGTGTCTATAATTTGGCCCCGACCAACAGGAACCGAATAATAAAAGGCCCCACGGACGTGGCAATGGTCAGAAAGATAAAACTGGAAGCGGGATACGGGGACAACCTGTCCGTCATTTTTGACGGAAACATCCGGGAGGCCCAGTCATACCGGCCGGAAGGTCAGGTCAACTTTGTGACCGAGATCCACGCCTGGGATTATGCCAATGCAATGTCGCTGGCTTTTTCAACATGGACCGCATCATCGCCCGAAAATACATACCAGCGAGTGATCGAACGCCTATGCGACGACCTGGTCAAACAGGGAAACATTACCGTCGGTGCGATCGGGACCTTTTCCGGCAACTATGCCCGGAATCCGTCGTTCTGTGAGCCGTCCTGGGAGGCGCTAAAAAAGGTCGTTTCAAGCGCCGGCATGAACGCATCCTGCTACATTGACAACGGGAAGATATACGTACTCAACGAAAATGATGCCTTCGAGGGATCCGTCCCCGTTATCAATTCTCAATCCGGGCTCCTGGGCACACCCAAAAGGAACCAAAACTGGATAGAGCTGGAGATACTATTCGAGCCGCGGCTGAAGATCGGGCAAAAGATATCCCTGCAAAGCACCACAAACACGACATATAACGGGATTTATAAGGTTATAGGGTTAACACACCTCGGGGTGATTTCCGGGGCCGTGGGGGGCAAACTACGCACCACAATCCGGGTCATGGTGGGATCAGCCAACAAAGAGGATCCGTTCAACCTGGTAGAGGCAAGAACATGAGCAGACAGAACCCACCCCCATCATTGCGGGATGTTCTAGACCAGGCAATCAAGGGCGCCCTGGGCCGCATGAACTGCATCCAGATAGGCCGAATAGAATCATTCAACTCGGTCAACCAGACCGCGACCGTGTCGATCGCATATCAGCGCAAAATTAAAAATGCCGTTTTACAGGAAGGGGAGCTCGAATCCAAGGACAAAATTATATCGTATCCGCTACTGGTCCAGGTCCCCGTTGTAATTATCCAAGGCGGCATCGCCAGGCTGACAATGCCAATCGCAAAAGGCGATGAATGCCTTTTATTTTTCGCTGACCGCGAGATCGATACATGGTTCCAATACGGCCCTGTAAACCAGGCACCAGCTAACGACCGTGCCCATGATTTGAGTGACGCGATCGCCCTGGTGGGAATTAACTCAACGCCCAATTTTTTGTCAGATTATAATACGCTGATCAGCAGTCTCCTGGACCTCCATGGCGAACGCCTGGCCCAGACAGGCGACATAAAGATGTCGATCCGGACCAGCAACCATTCCGGGTGGCTTTTAATGGACGGATCCACCCTGGGCAAGACCGGATCCGGGGCCGACTACGAAGGTGAAGAATATAGGGCCTTATTTGATTTCGTGAAGGAATGCTCACCCAATACAGGATCCGAAGATTTTGATGACGGGGACACGGTGGCGATGATCGATGTCCGCGGCCGGGCGTGTTTTCTTTTCTGTTTGATCCCCATTTCCTGTTCAGTTTTTTTTTTTTGTCGGTTTATGGTTGGTGTGGTCTGTTGGGGGGGGCGGTGGGGGGGTGGGATCTGACGATGGAGCGGGCGTCCTGACGTCTCCGTTCACCCCGAACAAGGATACTATGGGCGGCCTTATCGGTGAAGAATCCCATCTCCTGACGGGAAGGGAAAGCGGGATCCAACAGCATCATCATACATACTATACATGGGGGTCGACCTCCTCGGGCGGGCCAATATCTCTGGCCGATAGATGCCCCTGGACTCAATATGATACGGGAGATACAGGGCACACCAATGCCATAGACCGCCACAACAACGTTCAACCTGGATTTATAGGTAACTGGTTTATAAAAATATGATACACCGCGCGCTAGATGCAGATAACGACTGGAAGATGGGCAAGGGCCTGCAAAGTTTTCTTTATGATAATGCGGCCATTGCCATGAATATCCAGACCAGACTCCAATCTTACGTAGGGAATTGTTTCTGGGACATAATGGCCGGCATCGACTGGACCAGACTCATGAGCCAAAAGAATACCCAGAGGGAACTGGAGCTGACCATCAGGGCCAGGATCCTGGAATCGTTCGGGGTCGTAAAAATTAACAGCATGAGCGTCTATCTCGATAGGGACGCCAGGGATTTCACTATACAATTCAATATAGATACAATTTTCTCGAGCAATTACACAGGCGAGGTCACCAATGGGTAGAAATCAGATCGATGCATACGGATGTCAGATCCAGACTCTGCAGGAGATCCTGGATGATATAAAAAATGGAACTGTAGATACGCCCGGAATGGTCCAGATTTACGGATCCGATATCAACATGGAATCCAATACGCCTGACGGGAACATGATCAATATTTACGGTTTAAGCAAACTGGACGTCTTGGAATTCAGCCTGCAAATATACACAGCCCAGGATCCTGACCAGGCCGTGGGGGTCGCCTTGGACGCGGTCTCTCAGTATAACGGCATCACCAGGCGCGGCGGGACATACACCCAAATCAATATAGTCGTGACAGCCGATCGATCGCTGACACTGAACGGCCAGGATACCTCAACCCCTTTCACGGTCGCTGATGCAACCGGCAACCAATTCCAGCTCATAACTTCCGCGGCCGTGACATCCGGCGATAATACCCTGGCATTTATAGCGGTCGATTTAGGCGCCATTGATGTGGCCTTAAATACTATAACGAACATCACAACGCCCATCCTGGGCATTACAGCGGTCAACAATCCATCAGCGCCCACAACAGCCGGCACTGATGAGGAAACCGACGCGCAACTGCGTCTGCGGCGCCAGGCGACCGTGGCCGTCCCTTCACAGAATACGCGCGCCGGCCTTGTCGGGGGCCTTTTAACAGTCGACGGCGTCTCTGATGCCGTGATGATCGAGAACACAGACGCGTCCCCAGACGGGGATGGGGTCCCGGGGCATGGGATATGGGTAATCGTTGACGGCGGATCTGATGCCGATATCGCAGACATGATCAACAGATACCGGCCGCCAGGGTGCCCAATGGCCGGCACCGAGGTCGTAACGGTAACCCAGACCGACGGATCCACGCTGGACATCCAATTTGACCGGGCCGTGGAAGAAGATCTTTATATCCAGTTTACACTGACATCGAAATCCGGCGGCGCCATTGACGAGGACGAAATCAAGAACGGCCTGGTCGATGAGCTATCCTTCGGAATTTATGATATGGCTGACATCACGACCGTGACCAGGATCATCAGCACGATCAATCCTGATGTCATTGTATCAAATGCAGGCGTCTCCGCGACAGGATACAGCTATGCGGATTCCGTTCTGCCGTCAGATAAGAAGAACAAATTCGTGCTCGATGCGACAAATATAACGATAAGTTGAGGGCGGGATGACACTTGAGGATTTAAAAGATTATTACGCGGCCAGGCTGATCGCGCAATACAGGCTGAAGCCCAAAGCCATCGCCACCATAAAACTGCTGATCAACCAGGCATGGGCCGATGGACTGCCTATTTCTTTACAAACGGCCTTCAATTTGAACACAGCCGCGGGCGCGCAACTAGACATCATCGGCCGGATCGTGGGCGCCCCCAGGAACATCTATGGCCTGGACCTTACGCATACATACTGGGAATGGACGACATACAGCGGCACCCCGGCAGGAACGGACCTCGGCCGTTACACGGACGATCCGTACCCGTCAGAATTATGGCAAAGATATATTCTGAACTCGATCGCCATTCTTAATGACGAACAGCTCCTGGCCTTGATAAGACTTAAGATCGTCCACAATAACAACAATGGTAGCTTCAAGGACATCCTGGCCAGAATGTACGCCTATTTCGGGGCCGGCATTGTAATAACGGACAACCTGGACTCGACCGTGACGTTTGACGTTGAACCAGAATACGCGGCCATGATGAAAGCCGCGGATTTTGTCGGGGACATAATCCCAAAGCCAATGGGAATAGGATATACGATTAATTACCTTTAAAAAGGAGATTATATGGCACGACTGCCAAGAGTTTTCCAAAAGCTGTTCGCCACCAGTGCTGACGTGGCCGATTGCGGGCAATTCGGGTCCCTAAAGGCCGGGACCAAGGTGAACACAAAGGACCCGTCCACGATCCAGGGCCTGGCCGCATTCTTGACGGGGTGGAAAGACGCCGTGATCGGAGGCGCGGTCCCTTCGCTAGAAGAAGTTAATTCGCTTTACCTCCTGATTTTTTACCAGCTCTGCTACATCCTAGAAAACGGGATCCCGGAATACGATGCCAGCACCACGTACTATACGGGATCCATCGTTCTGGTATCTGGCACCCCATACACCAGTCTGCAGGACAACAACACAGGCAACGCCCCGGCATCCAGCGCATCGTACTGGCAAATGGGGATCCAGGGATCCCTGCCGGCCGGGATGATGATGGACTACGCGGGAAACACGGTCCCAACAGGATGGCTCCTTTGTGACGGATCCGCAATAAGCAGGACAACCTATGCCCGCCTATTTGCGGCCATTGGGACCACCTGGGGGCCTGGGGACGGGGCGAGCACCTTCAATCTGCCTCCGGGCGGCATTGTAACCGTGGGATATAAGAGCAGTGACTCCGATTTTAATGCTGTCGGAAAACAGGGCGGAGCCAAAACTCATACACTGATCGATTCGGAAATCCCATTACTAAATTTATACGCAGGAGATACCGGATCTGGAACGGAAGGCGACTGGGTAAAACTCGAACACGCAATGGCCAGGACCCCGGAAGATCTTGTCAACGTTACAGCCAGTGGCCAGGCCCACAATAATATGCAACCTTATGGCGTCACCACGAAGATCATCAGCTATTAGGAGGGAGTATGGACGACTGGATGATTTTATTCAAGGAATTCGGACTGGCGGGTTTGCTATCGGGGGCGGGAACATTACTTCTTTTTTTTGTTTTAAAATGGACACTCGAATCGACCAGGCAGATACTCGACCAGGCCGCCCACGAACGCGAGATATTCCAGCAACTGCAGGCACAATGGATAATTTCGCTCAATGAGCACACAGCCCAGGCGCGGGCATTCCACGATGACGTAAAACAGGCCCATCAATTCCAGAGAGAAGAACACCAAAAAATGATGGAAATGTTTTATAAGTTGACAGATAAGATCCAGAATTTGTGCCCAAAAAACACATAAGCAGGAGGCAAAATGGACATAGAAAAAAGCATTGTATATTTTGAGAAGAACTGGTTCCTGGTTCTGCCTGCGATTGTGGGCATTTTTAATGCTATAATTGCATTTGCAAAGGCCATGGGATGGACACAGATGGCTGACTATTGCCAGCGCCTGGAGAACGCGATCGGCGCGGCAGTACAAGCCTGGATATCCCGTCCCAGGCAATCCCAAACCCTGACGGCGTCCACGCCGCCAGTAAAAAAGGAGGATGAAGGCATGAAGAAGCTGATGGTTTTGTTGGTGGGTTTGATGTTTTGTATTTCGGCCATGCTGATAGCGACGCCGGCCCACGCCCAAGAAGTAAGCATCGCGGATTATTCTACGCCTGACGCTGTATCGATATTGGACGAAATGAAGAAGATTCCCGGCATGAAGCAGGGAATAGCGTACTCGGTCCTGGACAGTAAAATAAACTATTTGTCAACGATCGAGATCTTCCAGTGGGCGATATTTAGCGGCGAGCTAGGATACGCCGGGGATGCCGATGCAACAGATTACAAATTAGTCGGGGTCGTATCAACGTCCCTTTTGAATTTTAAACAACTGGGAGTAACGGTCCCGATTCTTGATCTTTTAGATTTTCGCCTTGGGGTATATGCCGGCATTGGTGGCATCAATCTGGGTGAAGGCCCCGCAATGCGGGGAAACAACGAATTTGACTGGGGTGCATCATTAACGGCCATAACAATAAAATTCTAACTAACGGGGGATAGACCGTGGCCGAGATCCGGAGTGGATTTTCTTGGTGGAGTTTAATATCCGTCCTGGGCCTGATTGCCGTGGTCGCATATTTAGCATGGCAATCTACAACCAAGACTGACCAGACCAGCTACAGCAAGGGGGCCACACACACAGAGATGAATTACACCGTGGCCCCGGTGCAGAATTTGTATCCACTATCAATACCGGGATGCGCGCCGTTTGTCCGGATGGACACCCCAGGGGGAATCAAGATCCCGGAAGCAGAAAAGAAACCTCCAAAAAAGTGAGGTCAACATGATTCTAAAAATAGCACTGATCGCGGCATGCATGGTTTTATACTGGGTGGGTGGGGAAAAGTGGGCCCACACGAAATTCCGGGACTGGGGATGCCCGGCCTGCATTGTAATATTGACCGGCCTGATGTTTGGCTGGTCATGGTTTTACATCCCCGTATTTGCCACGGCTTGGCTCGGCCTTTCTTTGGGGGATGACGTGGCCGGGGACAAGTGGTATTGGAGCCTGCATGGTTTCGTGACGGGTGCCTGCATGATTTTCGTGTCGTTTTTAGCCGGGGTAGTTTTGGCCTTCCTGGTGGCTGTTGCGACTTATCTGGTGTCGAAATTCCTAAATAAGGGCGGCATTGACATCTGGGCCAGGGGCCTGCTTTACGGAAGTCTTCCGATCGGCCTGCAATGGATCAAATCGCTTAATTTGTAAAAACATCTTTTCCGTCGGGCGGGACTTTTACTCCTTTCACCCGCCCATTAACACCGACCGGACCGGGGTCTGCCAGCCCCGGTCTTTTTTTATGAAAAATAATCCTTGCAAAAAGAAAGAAAGAGAGAGAGAATACAGCCAGGTCAAGAGAACAGCAACAGCATACAAGGAGGCAAAAATGATCACAGGCAAAAGAAAACCAAAGGTTCCGCTAACAGCGGGAGAAACCACCAAAAAGAAGGCCGCCAAAGCCGCGTATGATAAGGCATACAAGGCCAGGAAGAAGGCCGAAAAACAGGGGCCAGCAAATCAAGCCCTACCAACAGAAGAAGCGATATTGAGCCCCACGGAAATAAAGTATCGTTTTGTTTTGAGCAATCCACAGCAAAGGATTGTAACCATGGCCGAACGCCAGGGGAAAAAAATCTGGTGTCTTTTGGGATCCGGACCTGCTGGCGCGTACCTTTTGGACTGCAAGGTCTCCCCAGAGCCCCAAATACAGGCCCAGAACAAGCCAGAAACGACCAAAACGGCCCCTAAAACTGAAATTCCGGCCCAGGACCAGGCCCCGGCCGCGATCGAGCCCCAGAAGGCCCAGAAGGACGATGGGATGGTGCCATTTAAGCCGGTCGAATATCCCCATGTTACCCGCGCGGCGCTCATGAAGGAAGCCCAGGACAAGGGGATCAAATATTTTCGGATCCTGAACCGGGTCGAATTAGAAACGGTCCTCGCGCACCCGAACTTGATCGAGGAAACGATCACCACAGCCAAGGCCCGCTGGAAATCCGGATGGGGAAAGCGGGGACAGAAATAATGCTCCCTTACGACCCAGACCCAGATATCGAACTGAACGCCACCGGCCTAGAGGTACCCATTGGGTACTTCTGGGCCCTGGCGGTCTTGTTTGCCGTTGGCTTGATTACGATCGCGGTGCTATGGCTGGCCTCAGTTATACCGACAAAGGCAAGCTGGTACAGCAACCAAGAAGAAGGGCCAATCACGGCCAGCGGGGAACGGTTCCATGACCAGGAGCTGACAGCGGCATCCTGGGACTGGCCGTTCGGGACCTGCCTGCAGGTCCAGAACCAGGCCAACCAGAAAACGGTCGCGGTCCGCATCAATGACCGCGGGCCGGCCAAAAGACTATACCAGGAAGGGAGGAAAATTGATTTATCGATCGGGGCCTTTGAACGGATCGCGGATCCGAAAGAAGGCATAATCAGGGTAAAAATCAGCAAGACGTCTAGGGAGAACTGCGATGACAAGAAAACAAGCAAGTGAAGAAAAGCGCCGGCCGTATATTATCGCCTGGGCCGGGATTTATCGTAGAGAGTACGAAATGTACCGGGCCTATGGTTATTCGGGCGACCGGGCCATGGACATGGCGCGCCTGGCGGTCAAGGCCGAGTGCGATAAGGCAACCAGAAAGGTCCCCACAGACCAGATGTTTTTTCTTGATTGCCGAATCGACGTCATGGACCTGCAGTCAGAGATCGTCAGCGCGGTCGAACAGCGGGAAATCCTGGTGCGTTAAAATAGCAACACGGCATCATTGACAAGAGAAAGAAAAAGAGTACAATACCAATCAAAGAAAGGAGGTCTCATGGATAAAACAAAAGCAAGCGCAACCCGGATCCGGTGCCCGAATGTGCAATGCCCGAACAGATCTCGCGTTTATTATCGCAGACGGACGAATGATTTCGCCTGCGGCGGGTGTGGCACCGTTTTTGACAGAGAAGGTAAGGTCGTAAAGCCTGGCAGGGCTTGAACAGAAGGAACGGTCGGTGGAAAAAGAAAAAACCAAACCACAACTGCATCAAAGCCACCTCGCGATGTTATATCGCTGTGGCGAGAAATTCCGTCGGGTTTACCTCAACGGAGAAAAAGAACCACCAACAACACCCCTGGTCATAGGCACAGCCACACACGCCGTGATAGCCAGGGACCTGGGCAACAAGATCGACCGCGGGGTGCTCCTGCCCAGGGAGGCCATCAGAGATCACACCAAGGACGAATTCGTCAAGGCATGGGAAAACATGCCCGTCGTATTAAACCAGGAGGAGATCAACGATGGCCTGCAAAAAACACGCGATACCTGCCAGGATGTCACGATTGAACTGGCGCTATTACATCACTATGATATCGCGCCGAAGATCACCCCAAAGCACGTCGAAAGAACCTGGGTCGTTGAGGCCACCGGATACCCCTACGATCTCGCCGGGACCATCGATGTAGATGAGATCGTAGAATTCGACCGGGAAAAGGGATTATTTCTGCCCAGGCCGATATCCAAGATCCGGGATACCAAAACAAAAGCAAGAAACATCGGCCAGCGTGAGGTCGACACATCCGAGCAATATACGTTCTACCATTTCGCCAAGTATATGCTTGATGGAGTCCTGGCCGATTATGTTATTCAAGACAACCTCATAAAGCCCACCAAGACGCGGCCCGCGGTCGCATTCAGCTACCAATCAACCAGGACCATAGACGACCATGAGGTCGTCCAGCGCCGGTTTGAAACTGCCAGCGATGTAATTCAGAAGGGCGCGTTCACGCCGGCCAACCCGAGCGATTGGTGGTGCTCAAAGGAATTCTGCGGGTTTGCGGCAACGGGCCGGTGTAAATTCTTTAATAGCAAACGGTCAACAACAATAACGAAAGGTGGAACAGAAAATGGACCAAGAAAAGGAAAAACCACAGAGCCAGCCGCCCTCATTGCAGAGCTCGAGGGACGTCTCAGCCAGGACTGAAGGATTCGGGAGCGTAACGCAGGAGCAAATGGTAGAGATGGCCGCAAGAGCGGTCGAAGCGGCGGCAAAAGCCGAAATCGAGGCCGGGTATATCCTGGCCATGAGATCGCCACGCGATGAGAACACCTGCAGGATCAAGATAACGTTCGTATGCAAGAATCTGCACTTCGCGGAAACGGCAATGTACAAAAAACCGATCGGCCGCGGCCAGGACAAGAAGGAGATAACCGGCCTCTCGATCCGGTTCGCGGAAGAAGCCATGCGCCTCTGGAAAAATATAAAGACGGTCCAGACCGTTATATATGACGACTTCCGGCGCCGGGTAATGAAAGTCACAGTGATTGATCTGGAATCCAACGTAAGCTACAGCCGGGATATTACGCTGGAGAAAGTTGTAGAGCGCAAGACTAGCGCCGGCCGGGTGGTTTTGAGTGAGCGCACGAACTCATACGGCGAGCGGGTTTTCACAGTGGTGGCCACAGAGGACGAAATATTCCAGAAAGAAGCCGCCCTGGTCAGCAAGATGATCCGCACCAATGGCCTGCGACTTATCCCCGAACATATCCGTAGTGAATGCGAAGGGATAATACGATCCGTGGTCAAAGAAGGGGTCGACAAGGATCCTGGTGCGGCAAAAAGAAAGATACTGGATTCATTCGCCAAGCAAGGGATCATGCCCAAAAATGTCGAGGAATATATCGGAGGAAGCCTGGACATTATAACCAATGACCAGCTCCTGGACCTTCAAGGGGTTTATAACAGCATTAAAGAAGGCGAATCGACATGGCAAGAGATCATGGAGAAAAAACGGGCGGAAGATGCAGAGATACGTCCGGATCCGGAAAAGGCCACAATGAACCAGGACCAAGCACCAGATCCGCAAGCGGCCGTTCTTGCGGCGGCTGTCCCGATGTTGCCGGGAGAAACCCAATTCGAGTATGAAGAACGCCTGGAAAAACTAAAAGGAGAAAAAAAGAAGGGATTCAAAGCCGGCGACCAGACCACGCATCAACCCGTCAATCAACCAGTAAACGCAAAAGCAAAGGAATAACATGCAGAGTTTATCACTATCACCATCAAAACTGAATCTTTTCAGAGAATGCCCGCGCTGTTTTCATGATGCCTATACTAGCGATACACCCAGGCCGCGCGGGATCATGGCCTCCCTGCCCGGTGGCATGGACCTGATCATGAAGAAATATGTAGACCAGTTTCGCGGAAAGTTACCGCCGGGAATGGAAGGGAAACTGCCAGGTGTTCTTTTTACGGACATGGCCATTATGAAACGCTGGCGGTTTTGGAAAACCGGGCCGACCTGGGTGGACCAGGAAAAAGGAATCACCCTGGTCGGAGCCCTGGATGACTGCCTGGTCGACGGCGATATTTACATCCCGCTCGACTGGAAAACCAAGGGGTCCGAACCAAAGGACGACGGATCCCAATACTACCAGACACAGCTCGACTGTTATAACCTTATGCTTGAGTACTCAGGCAAGCAGGTACGCGATGAGGGCTGGCTGGTTTACATTCATCCAGTATTTGCCTCAATCTTTTGTGCTGATGATATGGCCCCGCGCCCGATCCAACCAGCCAACAAAAGCTGGATCGATGTGACGTTTGAATTTACGCCATTTAAGCTGACCTGCTCCCGCGAGAGGGCGAAAGAGATCGTCTACAAGGCCGCGGAATGCCTGAGAGGGCCTCGGCCGGCGCCAAGTGACGCCTGCGAGGTCTGTGCCTTTGAGGAACGCAGAAAGTTACTGAATTAATATGCGCGCAAATTAAGAAAGAAGGAATTATGAGCAAAAAAATATTAAGATTGGCCGGCACAACCAGGGCAAACGGGCGGTATGTTTTTTCAGAAAAAGAGAAGAAAGAAATCGCCCTTAAATTAGCCAACCGGCAGATGGACAAGGGCATCGTAGAGGACGAAAAGAAATCCGTGATGAGCCAATACAAAGACCGGATCGATCGCATTGTAATGGACATCAACAAGATGTCCAGGAACCTGATCGACGGATACGAGCACCGAGATTTTGAGTGCCATGTGGATATCGACTGGGCCAAGAATATGAAGTTTTATGTGGCCGTCGAATCAGGAAAAATCGTCGCAGAACGTCCGCTCGACCCGTCGGATTACCAGTTAAAAATCGACTTCAAAAAACCAGAAAACAAAGAAAAGGAGAAGCCCACCAATGAAGATAATCGGCCTGATGGCACAGAACATAAAAAACCTTAAAGCAATCGAGATCCGGCCCCAGGGCAACGTCACCAAGATAACCGGGGCCAACGGCGCCGGCAAAAGCGCGATACTGGATGCGATCCTGACAACCCTGACAGGAAAGCGCCTGGAGGATCCTATCCGGCATGGAGAAACCAACGCCAAAACGATCGTCGAAACCGACGAATTCATCGCGGAAAAGCGCTGGACCCAAAAGGGCGAATACCTGACGGTCCTATCAAAAAGCGGCCATGAAACCAAGAAATCGCCCCAGGCATTCCTGGATAAGATTATAGGCAAGCTGACGTTTGATCCTTTGGCTTTTTTAAAGATGAAATCCAGCGACCAAATGGACATGCTCAAGGCCCTGGTCGGGCTGGACTTCTCGGATATAGAAAGCGAAAGGACCAAGGTATTCGAGGAACGGACCGGGGTAAACGCGAAGATCCGCGCCGCGATCGCGGAGCTCCAAAACATAGCCGCACCAGATCCGAACACACCCAATGAAGAAATCAGCTATAAAGACGAGCTTCAAAAGCTGAATGACCTCCGGGATAAACGGGAAGGGTACCTAAAAAGGGTCAAGGAAAAAGACTGGATCCTAACCGTAGTTAAGCAAAACGACCGAGAAGTTCAAATTCTCCTAGAAAAAATTGAGAAGCTTCAAAAAGAATGCGAAGAACTCCAGGCATATAATCAAAAACTCATATCTGACGCGGAAGCTGTAGTAATACCGCCAGAAGTGACCAGAGAGCAGATCATTGATGCCGAAGGGAAAATATCCGGCATCGAAGAACAGAACGTCAAGATACGGGCCGCCAGCCGATACCGTGAACTTACCAAAAAGGGAGAAAAACTCAAAGTTGAGGCCGACGCGCTGACAGAAAAACTCGAGCGCCTGGAGCAAGATAAGACTACCAGGATAGCCAACACAGAAATGCCAATCCCTGGCCTCAGTTTAAGCGACGCTGATGTTATTTATAACGGGATCCCGTTCTCCAGGCTATCTACAGGGCAACAGATCCGGGTATCCACGGCAATAGCCATGAAGCTCAATCCAGACCTTCGCGTTATATTTATACGCGAAGGATCCTTCCTGGACTCGGTGGGAAAAGCCGAGATTGAAGCAATGGCCAAAGAATACGATTATGACGTATGGATGGAGATCGTGGATGAAACCGGGGAAGTCGGGTTTTTTATTGAATCCGGTGAAAACACAAAGATCGATGGCGAAGATTGCCGGCCTCAAGAAGGGGTGGTGGCATAATGATAATGGCGCGCCCGGGCCCAGGTGGAACGCAGGGATCAACCGCGTCAAACAAAAGTGGGAAAACAACCAGGATGACCGGGGTCCTGGTTTTTATTGCCAAGTTTTTTAGTTATGCACAAGACCAACTACAACAACATTAATTCAATTTATTATTATATGTGGAGGGGGTTCAAGGGGGTTATTAACAGGGCAAAGTTAAGGTTTTTAACTACTTATTAACAGGTTATCCACAGGTTATTCACAGGATAAAATGGCAATAAATATAAGAGGCAGTGAAAAATGCGAATACCATGCGCTGGAAATATGCTGGTTTGAGGACCGCATGATACCATGCGAGAACGGAGATCCAGATGGACCTGAATGCATTAGAACAACAGGTGGTAGAGGAACTATTAAGACACAGCCGGAAGGATCCGATCCAGGCATCGGCCTTGGCTACCAAAATGGGCCTGGATTTGCGGGGAATTAACGCCACAGTGCGCGATCTTCGCAGAAAAGGCATCCTGATAGGGGCCAGCAAAAGAAAGCCCCAGGGATACTACATCCCAGGCAACGATAAGGAAGTCCATGACTATATGTCAGGATTCAGGGCTGAACTCTTTGACATGGCCAAAACATACGGGATCCAGCAACGGGCCAGCCGGGATTATTTAACCCTGATGAAAAATGGCGATCTTTTTGGACCGGGGATAGAACTATGAACCTGAATCTAGGGTGTAAATTTCTGGGGAGGCATGATCAAGGGTCGCCTGGCT
>JADHEF010000422.1_pt1 | contig 45420 bp, 42 predicted proteins | sample 8952391 | NCBI WGS metagenome assembly JADHEF01 (sample SAMN16124439, study PRJNA663245) | bioreactor sludge metagenome | isolation source: sludge (nitrite) | place: India:Bengaluru | collected 2019-02-28 | reverse complement strand
CGCTTTATACTTGCCGATACAGAGAAAACCAGCAGTCTGGCCCGCCGTAAGTGTCCGGGCAACGTAAGCTGTCGGCGCGCGTATAAAAGTACCCAGCGGTGCGCGTTGAATTATACCCAGGGACTTTAGCCGCTCATCATGGAGGCGACTGGTGTGAAGTGTAGCGTAACGATGGTTTTGGACACCTCCGTCTTTCCCTTGTAACGTCAGCAAGCGGCGGCGCTCAGAACGGTTCTTCCTGCGGTTGTTTCTCGAATCTGCTCTGCTCCCTGGCCTTGATGCGCGACTTGGATCGTGTCCCGCGCCGTGGTGTAAGAAGGGATCGGTAGAACATCGGCTCCGGCATGGTGGGAGCGCGGGTCAGGCCGCCACGGCGGACAGACTGAGGTTTGGATTGGTTTTGATCAGGTTATTTGCGGTGGCGTTATCGCCGCCAAGGACGCTTCTGGCAAAGCCATGCATCAGCAGCAAGGTGTATGGGCAACCGCACCGGAACGTGCACACCTCGCCTTTAAGATCGTTCATCGGGCGGGCGTTGCTTCAACAGATACTCTGATCGCTGCCGCTCCCGTCCAAGTGCCGGCACCCCGTGTCGCGTCGGCTACCTGATCCAAAACAACAGGTGTTCACCTGCGCCGACTTGGTCGCCGGCACGGGGTTGTCAATGCGTCGCCTGCGGTCGGCTTTGACCTTGGTGCTCGGCTGGCATCGTGCAGAGGTATGGGGCCGCAATCCGCTTCGGGCTCCGCCCTGCGCGGCTTCCCCCCACGCAATTCTGTACCACCTACTGACGTTACAAGGGAAAAACGGAGGTGCCCACAACCCTCATTACGCTACACTTCACACCAGTCGCCTCCATGATGAGCGACTAAAGTCCCTGGGTAAAATTCAACGCGCACCGCTGGGTACTTTTATACGCGCGCCGACATTTAGGCCTCAGTGAGCAGAAAAGAAAAAGGGCTTACAGTGCGATACTGTAAGCCCTTGATTTTCTTGGTCGGGGCGGCGGGATTCGAACTCGCGACCCCTTGCACCCCATGCAAGTGCGCTACCAGGCTGCGCTACGCCCCGACAGCCAGATATTATAACTTAAAATTCTGTCATTTCTCCATTGTGTTTAATAATTTGGAGATGTTCAGCAATTCGTTTCGGAGAGTATTGGCTGCGAAACTCGTGGAATTCAAGTCGGCGATTGATTCATCGAGACGCCCGCGAGCTCCGCTGATCGTAAAACCTTGGTTGTAGAGCAATTCACGAATCCTTCGTACTAGCAGCACCTCGTGGTGCTGGTAATACCGACGATTGCCGCGTCGTTTGACCGGTTTCAGCTGACTAAACTCTTGTTCCCAATATCGGAGCACATGCGGCTTGACCCCGCACAGTTCGCTAACCTCGCCGATCGTGAAGTAGCGTTTGGCGGGGATCGGTGGTAATGGATCCTTGCTAGTGTCTTTAGGATTCGGTTCCATCGTAACTTAACTCAACTTCGCCTTTGAGCTTTTGGCTGGCATGGAATGTGACTACGCGTCGAGCGGTTATCGGTATTTCCTCGCCGGTTTTCGGGTTACGTCCTGGACGTTGGGGTTTGTCGCGTAGCTGAAAGTTTCCAAACCCGGAAAGCTTCACTCCATCGCCGCGTTCGAGAGCGTTCCGAACCTCTTCGAAAAAAGCCTCGACCATGTCTTTAGCTTCACGCTTGTTGAGTCCGACTTTCTCAAACAGCAAATCAGCGAGTTCTGCTTTCGTAAGCGTCATGTCTTGTTGTTCCCATTAGACGCGGAGTTCGGCAGCGAAAGACTGCTGCAGGTAACCAATCAGTTTCTGTATGGCCGCATCGACCTCCACGTCTAGCAAAGTCCTTTGAGTATCTTGCATAACTATACGGAATGCAAGGCTTTTCTTGCCGGGTCCAATGCCCTGTCCAGTGTAGACATCGAACAACTGAATTGCGTGAACAATCGCTGGTTTGTTGATCTCAAGGCCGTCCAACAACTGCTGTAGATCGAGTTTCTGATCAACCACGACTGCCAAATCGCGGATAGCGTAAGGCTGCCTCGAGACTTCTCGGAATGTAGGTAGTTGCGTTTTCAGCAGTGCATTCAAGTCCATCTCGAAGGCGACTGGTGCCATTGGGAGTTCATATTTCTGTACCCATTCCGGATGGATCTCTCCGAGTACGCCGATGATTTCACCATCAAGTACTGCTTGAGCGGACCGGCCGGGGTGAAATGCTGGGTGATCGGCCCTTTCGAACCGCGCCGAGGCGGGCGCTAGAAGAAGCTCGACCTCAGCCTTGATGTCGTAGAAATCGACGTTGCGTGACGATTGTCCCCATTGCTCGGGTAGGGCGCTTCCGTAGGCTAAAACCGCGACTTTCACCGGTTGATGAAAACCGGGAACAGGACTTCCGGGGTTTCGACGGAAAAAGCAACGACCGGTTTCGAATACTCGGACTCTGTCTTGCTTGCGTTTAAGATTTGTGGAGACGTTTGCGATCAAACCGCCAATCAGCGTGGAGCGCATTACGCTCATTTGGCTTGCAATTGGGTTGGCCAACTTGATGGGCGTGTCGTTGTGCGCGAAGTCTGCTTCCCATTGCTCCTCGACGAATGCGAAGTTGACCACCTCCTGAAATCCGCGATTTGCCAAAATGTGCCGAATTCGGCTGACTGGGCGGGATGCCTCAGTTTGAGGAAGCATGGACAACTGAGCCGTTGGCGATCGTGCCGGGACCTTGTCGTATCCATGTAGGCGGACGATCTCTTCAATCAAATCTTCCTCGATTTCGATATCGAATCGGTACGTTGGTGGACTTACGATGAAGTCTCCTGCCTCCGTTCTATAGTCAAGGGCGAGGCGGGTCAGGAGCTTCGCAACCTCCTCGGTCGAGAAATCGATTCCCAATACCTTTGTGAGTCTGCTCAGTCGAAGTCTGACAGGTGCTCTTGACGGAAGGTCGGCTCTTGCCTCGGTGATGGGGCCGGCATCTCCGCCGCAAATCTCAAGAATTAGTTGAGTCGCTCGCTCGAGAGCTTGTCGGGTGTTACCGAAGTCGACGCCACGCTCAAATCGGTGGGAAGCATCTGAGGAGAACCCGTATCGCCGCGCTCGTCCAGCGATCGCTCGTGGTGAGAAATACGCGGACTCGAGAAACATCTCCTTGGTCGCCAGGCTAATGCCGCTGTTGGCGCTACCCATGATGCCGGCCATCGCAACCGCATGTTTGTCGTCAGAGATGATCAGTACATCATCTTGAAGCTCAAATGTCTGCTCGTTCAATAGACAAATCGACTCACCTTTCGAAGCGATTCGCGCGTGAACTGCGCCTTCCAGTTGCGCGTTATCGAAAGCGTGAAGCGGCTGTCCCAGCTCAAGCATCACGTAATTGGTGATATCGACGAGAGCAGATATGGAACGGATACCGCTTCTCTCCAAGCGTTGTTTCATCCATTCGGGAGTCGGTGCCATAGCATCAACGCCAGAGATAACTCGCCCACAATAAAGCGGGCAGGCGGCAGGCGCGTCGAGTACAACTTCACGCTTTGCGGTTGTGCTGACGGCGACCTCGGCAATTGGGGGGGGCGTGAGGCGACAGTCAGTCAGTGCAGCGACCTCGCGTGCAATTCCAAGCACCGAAAGGCAATCGGCCCTGTTGGGGGTCAGCTTTAGCGTCAGCGCTCGGTCGTCGAGGTCTAGATACTCGCGGATGCTCTGGCCAATAGGAGCTTCTGGCGACAGAACGAGAAGTCCGGAAGCATCGTCCGAAATGCCCAGTTCTTTGGCAGAGCACAGCATTCCGCATGATTCAATGCCCCTGACCTTTGCGACTTTTATCTGAAAATCACCAGGGAGATTCGCTCCCGGCAGAGCGCAAGGCACGCGCAGGCCCATCGTGACATTTGGAGCTCCACATACGATTTGCAGAGCGAAAGGTTGTCCGGCATCAACGATGCACACGTTAAGGCGGTCCGCATCCGGGTGTTTGGTAACCTCCATGACATGCGCGATGACGACCTTGTCGAAGTAAGGAGCAACCGTTTCCTCCTCCTCTACTTCAAGGCCAGCCATTGTGAGAAGGTGCGAGAAGTCGCTCCCATATACCGAGGGGTTTACAAAACTGCGAAGCCAGGACTCAGAGAATTTCATGGATGATCCGTATCACCAAAAACGATCAAACGAATTGACGCAGAAAGCGCAGGTCGCCGTCGAAGAACAGCCGAAGGTCGTTAACACCGTACCGGAGCATGGTCAGGCGATCCGGTCCCATGCCGAAGGCAAATCCGAGATATCTTTCCGGGTCAATCCCGACATGTTTCATGACGTTCGGATGAACCATGCCGCAACCAGCGATTTCTAGCCAGCGACCTTCGAGTGGCCCGTTCATGAATGCGACGTCAATTTCGGCCGATGGCTCGGTGAAAGGAAAGAAAGAAGGGCGGAAACGCACCTGCAAATCGTCACTTTCGAAGAAACGGCGCAGGAAATCGGCTACAACACCTTTCAGGTCGGAAAAGCTCACATTTTCGCCAATCCAGAGGCCTTCGACCTGATGGAACATGGGTGAGTGCGTTGCATCGGAATCAACACGATAGACTCTGCCGGGCGCAATGATGCGGATCTCCGGCATGCTATCGAGGTGCGCATGTTTTGCCACATGTGCCTGCATGTAGCGCACCTGAATCGGACTCGTGTGAGTACGCAGCAGGATGCCCTCAGCGACGCTGCCGTCTCCATTCTGTAGATAGAACGTATCGTGCATTGAACGCGCCGGGTGATCCTCCGGGGTGTTCAGTGCGGTGAAGTTCTGGAAGTCGGCTTCGATCTCCGGCCCGTCTGCAACCTCGAAGCCAATCGATCGGAACAGCGCTTCAATCCGTTCCAATGTGCGGGTAACAGGGTGCAACCCCCCTTTGGCTTCGCCACGTCCGGGCAGGGTCACATCAAGGGACTCCTCTGCGAGACGCTTCTCGAGCGCCTTGCGTCTCAGGTACTCGCGTCTTGAACTGAGCGCGCTCTCGATGGATTCCTTTGTTTTGTTGATTGCAGCGCCGGCAGCCTTCTTTTCGTCTGGCGGCAGTTTTGCCAAGCCTTTGAGCAGTTCGGTAATCTGACCACTCTTGCCGAGAAAGCGCGCTTTGACTTGCTCTAGCGTGTCGGGGTTGTCAGTTGCCGCGAAAGCCGCAACAGCGTCTTGTGCTATTTGGTCAAGGTTCTGCATGGGTATCTACCACGTTACCGAAAAAAAAGGAGGCGCGAGCCTCCTTTTTTGACACGCTCACTATCAGGCGCTAAGTTGGGCTTTGGCTTGTGCTGCCAGAGCAGCAAAGGCGGGCTTGTCAAAAACCGCCAAGTCAGCCAGTACCTTGCGGTCTACTTCAATCTGAGCCTTTCTCAGCCCATTCATGAAGGTGCTGTACTTCAGCCCCGCTTCACGGGCTGCCGCGTTAATTCTGGCAATCCATAATGCGCGGAACTGACGCTTCCTTTGCCGGCGGTCACGATAGGCGTACTGACCAGCCTTCATCACCGCCTGTTTGGCGATGCGATATACGTTCTTGCGACGGCCACGGTAACCCTTGGCCAGTTCAAAAACCTTCTTGTGGCGCGCGCGCGCCGTTACACCACGTTTTACTCGGGGCATTCGTTATCTCCTTACGCGTAAGGCATCATGGCGCGAACCATGGCCTTGTCGGAGTCATGCACTCCGGTTACGCCGCGCAATTGACGCTTGGCTTTGGTGGTTTTCTTGGTCAGGATGTGGCGCTTGAACGCCTGGCCGCGCTTGACGCGGCCGCTCGCGCTGACCTTGAAGCGCTTTTTTGCGCCACTCTTGGTCTTCATTTTGGGCATTAAATGCTCCTTATGTGCGTGAAGTCAGGTGTTTCCCGGCGGGAATTCTTGGTTACCTGAATCCACTTATTGGTGCTACTGGTGCTACGAAACAACAACTACTTTTTTCTTGTTGGCGCTAGAACCATCACCATCTGGCGCCCTTCCATCTTTGGCATTTGCTCAACCGTTGCAAAATCCTGCAAGTCAAGCCGAATTCTCTCAATCTGTCGCATTCCGATCTCTTGATGCGCCATCTCTCGGCCTCGGAAACGCAACGTGACCTTAACCTTGTCTTCTTCTTGCAAGAAACGAATCATGTTGCGCAACTTGATCTGGTAATCATTCTCGTCAGTGCCTGGACGAAACTTGATTTCCTTGACCTGAACCTGCTTCTGCTTAAGCTTTTGCTCGTGCTGTCGTTTCTGTTCCTGGTATTTGAACTTGCCGTAATCCATTATTCGGCAAACAGGGGGTTGCGCCATCGGAGCGATCTCCACGAGATCAACCCCAGCTTCCTCAGCTAGCTGCAAAGCCTGGCGAACATTCATGATACCGAGCGCTTCACCCTCGGTGCCTACCAGTCGAATTTCCGGTGCGTTAATTTCTTCGTTAACGCGTTGCGCCTTTTGCAGTGCGATGGCTACGCTCCTTGTGCCGTCAAAAATTAAGCCGTGCCACTTCGCGCAACGACTTCTTCCTGAAGTCGTTCGGCCAGTTTCTCGATTGGCATTTGTCCGAGATCTTGGCCGCCGCGTGTACGCACGGCAACTAGATTGGCCGCCATTTCCTTATCGCCCACGACGATCTGGTATGGCAGCTTGTTCAAGCTATGTTCCCGTATTTTATAGGTAATTTTCTCGTTGCGCAAATCGCTCTCGACCCGTAACCCCATTTTACGCAAAGCCTTCGCGACGCTTTCTGCATAATCCTGTTGCTTTTCGGAGATGTTCAGTACCACCGCTTGTACCGGCGACAGCCAAAGCGGGAGCGCACCAGACCAGTTCTCGATGAGGATTCCGATGAACCGTTCCAGCGAGCCAAGAATCGCTCGGTGCAACATTACCGGGGTATGCCGACTGTTGTCTTCGCCGACGTACTCGGCGCCAAGGCGTTGCGGCATCGAGAAGTCGACCTGAATTGTCCCGCATTGCCATGAGCGGCCGATCGCATCCTTGATGTGGAACTCGATCTTTGGGCCGTAGAAAGCGCCTTCGCCCGGCAGTTCATCCCATTGCAGCCCTGACGCTTTGAGGCCTTCCCGAAGCGCTAACTCGGCTTTGTCCCATACTTCGTCGGTCCCGACGCGTTTCTCAGGCCGCAGGGCCAGTTTGACCGAAATGTCCTGGAATCCGAAATCAGCGTAAACTTTGCGCACCAAAGCGTTAAAAGCGGTGACCTCTGGTTGGATCTGGTCCTCGGTGCAGAAAATATGTCCATCGTCCTGCGTGAAGCCGCGTACGCGCATGATGCCGTGCAATGCGCCCGATGGCTCGTTACGGTGGCATGACCCAAACTCACCGTAACGGAGAGGGAGATCTCTGTAGCTACGTAGTCCCGTGTTAAAGACCTGGATGTGGCCTGGGCAGTTCATCGGTTTGATCGCGTAGTCGTGCTTTTCCGACTCCGTTGTGAACATGTTATCTTTGTAGTTCTCCCAATGACCGGACTTCTCCCAGAGCGTTCGGTCGAGAATCTGTGGGCACTTGACTTCAAGATAGCCATTGTCTTGATAGACACGCCGCATGTACTGCTCGATCTGTTGCCACACGGCCCAACCCTTTGGGTGCCAAAAGATCATGCCCGGCGCTTCGTCTTGCAGGTGGAAGAGGTCAAGTTGGCGACCTAGTCGGCGATGGTCGCGTTTCTCAGCCTCATCTAGCATCGTCAGATAGGCTTCCTGGTCCTCTTTCTTTGCCCAAGCGGTGCCGTAGATGCGCTGGAGTTGCTCGTTGCGGTGGTCGCCGCGCCAATATGCACCGGCCACTTTCATCAATTTGAATACTTTGAGTTTGCCGGTCGAGGGGGCGTGCGGTCCCTTGCAGAGGTCGACGAAATTGCCTTCTCTATAGAGCGAAACCTCTTGCCCTTCCGGGATGGCTGCGATCAGTTCGGCCTTGTAGTGTTCCCCAATTGACTGAAAGAAGGCTGTCGCCTTATCCCGCTCCCAGACTTCGCGGGTGATCGGAAGGTCGCGCTTGGCAATCTCCGCCATTCGCTTTTCGATTGCGGAGAGATCATCCGGGGTGAACGGGCGCTTGAATGCGAAGTCGTAATAGAAGCCGTTTTCAACGACCGGTCCAATGGTCACTTGTGCTTCTGGAAACAGGTCCTTGACTGCGTAGGCGAGCAAGTGCGCGCTCGAGTGACGGAGGATGTCCAGGCCTTCAGGGTCGCGGTCGGTAATGATTCCAACCTGAGCATCTGTTTCAATGCGATATGAGGTGTCTACCAGATTGCCATTTACTTTTCCGGCCAGTGCCGCGCGGGCTAGGCCGGCGCCAATATCTTGGGCGATCTCGGCGATGGTTACAGGCTGTGCGAACTCCCGTTGAGAGCCGTCGGGTAGTGTAATAACCGGCATGTTTCGACCCCAGAAATGGAAAAAGCCAGAGACTCGCTCTGGCTTTTTAATGTTTGGTAGGCGCGATTGGACTCGAACCAACGACCCCCACCATGTCAAGGTGGTGCTCTAACCAGCTGAGCTACGCGCCTTCTATGTCGCGAGAGCTGCTTGCGACGTCGAAGAAGGCCCGCATTATAAGGCTGTTCGGCAGCATGTCAACAGATTTGGTGTTGATTGCCTATCTTCTGTTTTTGTTGGGACTCGTTTTCTGCTAACTTGCTTGTGTCGATGCAGCGCTGCATGTTTGCCCCGCAACGAGGGAGTGGCTTGGTAAGTGGTGGCGATTTGTTGCGTCTAACCTCTGCGATCGGGTGTGGTCGCGTTATTTTGGGTGTGGCTCTATGAATACAGTTGTCCGATTCGGCGATTCTGAGGAACGTTCTTCCAAGCAGAAGACATTTCGAAAGCAGTTCGCCGAGAATCTCAATGCGGCGCTTGATCGGCGCGGTGCGATCCCGTCCGGTTATGGGCGTGTTGTTGGGGTTGCAGAGCTTTTTGGTGTGAGTCAGAACACGGCCGCGAATTGGCTGAAGGGTGATGGTGTGCCCGAGCTGTCGCGTTTGCCTGAGATCGCGGATATTCTCGGCACGACCGTCGAGCAGTTGGTAGTGGGCGACCGCGGCAAGGATCCGCATGTGATCGACGAGAACTACGTGATGGTTGATATGCATGAAGAGGGCAGTCTCGGAGGGTACTCGTGGTACACGCTGCCAGAGACGCTGCGTAGCATGGGGTTGCCGAAGGACTTGAGAATGCTTCAGGTGTCAAGTGATGATATGGCGCCCTATGTGAATAGTGGTGATGCGGTCATGTACGACCCGCGGGTTCGTCGGATTCAGGCAAATGGCGTCTTCGTGTTCCAGATCGGCGACCGGTTTGTGGTTCGGCGGGTGCAGCGCGGGATCAAGGGCGATATTCGCCTCAAATGTGACAATCCATTTTTCGAGGATGAGGTTCTCGATGAGTCTGAGCTAGATGAGTCGGCCTTGCCGGGGGGGAGGATCAGCGTCGCGGGGCAGGTTGTCGGTCGCTTGTCGGTGGGCTGCTGATTGACCGGGTTTGCAGCACTTCTCGTTTGGGTTTCTCGAAACGCCGTTGATTCGAAAGCGATTCGTCAGCTATAATGCTCGGCTTTTCCACCTTGCCCCACCGTTAGCATGGCGGGGGGCTTAAACCGTAAGGAGTGTTCATGCGTCATTATGAGATCGTCTTTATCGTCCATCCGGACCAGAGCGAACAGGTTCCGGCGATGGTCGAGCGCTACAAAACGCTCGTGACAACGCACGGCGGGCAAATTCACCGTCTTGAAGACTGGGGCCGCCGCCAGTTGGCTTATCCCATTCAAAAACTGCACAAGGCACACTACGTGCTGATGAACATCGAGTGCAATGGTGAAGTGCTTGCTGAACTCGAGCATGGCTTCAAGTTCAACGACGCAGTGTTGCGTCACCTGACCATCAAGATGAAGCGCGCGGTTACGACGCCTTCGCCGATGATGAAGGAAGACAAGTCGAAGTCGATGCTGGCCGCGGCGCAGGAAGAACCTGCGGCAGAAGCCAGCGAGGCGGCTGCCAGCTGACTGTCGAGGCTCAGCTGAATCGTGTTGAACTGACTGGAATCCTGATCGAACGTAAGTCTCTCCGTTTTACCCCTGCGGCAGTGCCGGTGACCGAATGTGTTATCAGGCACCAATCGCAGCAAGTGGAGGCAGGGGTCGAGCGGCGAGTTGAATGTGATGTTCAGGCGATCGGATTGGGGGGTACGGCGAGGTGGCTCCAAGCTGCTGCGCCGGGGGCACAGATTCGGGTGGTCGGATTCCTCGCTGCCAAGAGTCAGAGCAGCAAACAGCTGAGATTGCACATTACAACGATTGAATTTGTAGAAGGAAATCAAAATGGCCAGGTTCTTCAAGAAGAAGGATGACAAGAATGTCAAAAAGCGCGGCAGCGGTTTGTTCAAGCGCCGCAAGTTCTGCCGCTTTACTGCGGAGAAGATGGACGGTATCGATTACAAGGATGTCGATCTGTTCAAGGAGTACATCGCCGAAAACGCCAAGATCATGCCGGCGCGCTTGACTGGGACGAAGGCGGGCTATCAGCGCTTGCTGTCGGTTGCCATCAAGCGTGCGCGCTTCTTGGCGCTGTTGCCCTATACCGATAACCACCAATAATCGAGGATACGACGATGCAAATTATTCTGATGGAAAAGGTCGTCAACCTCGGTAACCTTGGCGACCTCGTCAAGGTCAAGGATGGCTACGCGCGTAACTTCCTGATTCCGCAAGGCAAGGCCAAGCGCGCCACGCCAGCGGCAATGAAAGAATTTGAAGCCAAGCGTGCCGAGTTGGAGAAAGCCGCAGCCGAGAAACTTGCTGAAGCGCAGGCGTTTGCTGCAAAGCTTGAGGGCGTAACGGTCACTGTCGCGCGCAAGGCAGGTGTTGATGGTCGCTTGTTCGGTTCTGTAACGAACCACGACGTGGCTGATGGTCTGAAAGCTCTCGGTTTTGACGTCGAGAAGTCGGACATCCGCATGCCGATGGGTCCGCTCAAGGTTGTCGGCGAGTCGACGCTTGAAGTTGCTCTGCACACCGATGTGCTGGCGACGATCAAGGTGGCCGTGGTCGGCGAGCAGTAAGCGCCGCCGCCTTCGCGCCGTTCCGGTGCAGGAAAAAAGCCTTGCCGAAAGCAAGGCTTTTTTGTTTTAGGGGTGTGTTCTGCGGGTAGACTCCGTTTTCCCCCAATCCGTTATACGTAACCAGAGCCCTATGGCCAAATCGTTCAATTCAGCGAATTCAAAATTCCAGAAGAGCCCATCGGTCGATCCGGCAATCGCCAGTCTGCGCATCCCACCGCATTCAATCGAGGCGGAGCAATCGGTGCTTGGTGGCTTGCTGCTCGACAATGCGGCGTTCGATAAGATCGCCGACCTGGTCGGGGAGGACGATTTTTATCGCGATGAACACAAGCGGATCTTCCGACAGATTCGCAAGTTGCTGGAACGGAGCAAGCCGGTCGATGTGATCACGGTTGCCGAAAGCCTCGATTCGGCCGGCGAGGGCAGCGATACCGGCGGTCTGGCCTATCTTGGGGAGTTGGCCGCAAATACACCTTCGGCTGCGAACATCAGGCGCTACGCCGAAATCGTGCGCGAACGGGCGATTTTACGCCAGTTGGTGACGGCCGGTGATGAGATCGCCGGGAGTGCTTTTAACCCGCTGGGACGGGATCCTAAACAGTTGCTCGATGAAGCGGAGGCCAAGGTATTCGCCATTGCCGAAGGTGGTTTCCGGCAACAGACTGGATTCCAGCACATCAATCCATTGCTGACGCAGGTCGTTGAACGTATCCAGGAACTACATGATCGGGAGAACCCCTCAGAGATCACCGGGGTGCCGACCGGCTATAACGATCTTGATGCGATGACATCGGGGCTCCAGCCAGGCGATTTGCTGATCGTGGCTGGTCGGCCATCAATGGGAAAAACTTCGTTCGCCCTGAACATGGGAGAGCATGTAGCGATCGAGGTCGGGTTGCCTGTCGCCGTCTTCTCGATGGAAATGGGCGGTGCGCAACTGGCGATGCGTATGCTGTCCTCGGTCGGGCGCCTTGATGCGCATCGAGTGCGCACCGGGCGTTTGAACGACGACGAGTGGTCGCGTCTGTCCTTCGCCTTGGGCAAGATGCACGAAGCACCGCTCTACATCGATGAGACTCCGGCGCTGAATCCAATCGACCTGCGCGCGCGGGCGCGCCGCCTGCACCGACAGTGCGGCAAGCTCGGGTTGATCATCATCGACTATTTGCAGCTGATGTCATCGGCCAGCGGCAATGGAGAAAACCGAGCGACCGAGATCTCCGAGATATCGCGCTCGCTGAAGGGTTTGGCGAAGGAGCTGAACGTCCCCGTGATTGCACTTTCACAGCTCAACCGTTCGCTTGAGCAAAGACCGAACAAGCGCCCGGTGATGTCCGATCTGCGTGAGTCGGGTGCTATTGAACAGGACGCCGACGTGATCATGTTCATCTATCGCGACCAAGTGTATAACCCCGACTCACCCGACAAGGGAAGTGCCGAAATCATTATCGGCAAGCAGCGGAACGGGCCGATCGGGATGGTGCGGCTTACCTTTTTGGGCGAGTACACGCGTTTCGAGAACTTTGCCAGTTCCGGAACGTATTAGTTGGGGACGCCTTGGGCCTTGCTCGGTGTTTAGTAAGACTCGGCACGACTCGCCGTGACGTTGTAGCTCAGGCGATCCGTATCGAGGCTATCGAAGCGGCCTTCATCCGTTTCCAGAGCCGGATAGGCGAGGAAAGGAAGGATTGACCCGGTCGAGCCGCGCAGGCTGACGTCCAGCGCTGCGTTGAAGCCGATCCAGTTCATCTCCCAGAAGCCGAAGAGCAACTTCTTGAGCACTGTCAGTTTCGGATCGTCGCTGCTCAGCTTCTCGTCGTGGATGGCCTTGGCGACGTCGGCTGGATTGACCGGAATCCAGCCATAGCCGGGGGCGTAGAACTCGGCGCGGCACTGCTGGGCCTCGCTGAGGTTCCCCGTGGCGCCGAGGCTGCCGAACAGGCGGGAACCGTCGATGCGCAAACCGAACACCGGACGTGCCGGGATGCCGACCGAGCGGCAGAGCGAGACAAACAAGAGTGCAATGTCGGCGCTTCTCCCGAACAGATTGCCGCTCTCAAGCATCGCGGCGATGTTGGTGTTGCCGACGCGCTTCATCAGCGGGTCGTAGGTCGCATTTTCGACGACCCATTCGTAGATCGCTTTGCCCTGCGCCAAGGGGTCCCGGATGCGGCCGATCGCACGTTCGGCGGAGCGGCGGACGATATCGTCTGTCGATACGAGGTCGGTCGATTGCAAACAGCGACGCAAGACCTCGGTTCGTTCAGCCATTGCGCCGCGCCGAGTGATGTCGAAGTGGCGATCCTGCGTAGCGATCTGGCTGACGATCTGCAGTTGCGGGTCGCTGACGCCTTCTGCCCAATCGGCGAAGAAGACTTCCATTTCGGCAACCGGGTCACGATAGATACCAGCGCTGACAAAGTTGCCCTGCCAGCTATGACCGAGCGAACGTGCCCAAGGCGTGTCCTTGTATTGGGCCAGCGGGAGCCATAAGCGCGCTTTTCCTTTGACGCTGTTCAGGGTGAAGGTCGAGCGGATGTCGTAGGTACGCCATTGCGGCGCCGGTTCGTCCGGCAGGCTAATGGCGTTTCTGGTCTCGGGCTGCGCCTCTGGCGCAATTTCTTCGACAATCTCGGGTGCTGCGGGCGCCGCAGCCGCAGCGACGGGCTTCTTGGCCGGGACTTTGGCCTTCGATTTCTGCGTCTTGGTTTTTCGTTGAGCCGGTTTCGCCTTGGCTTCGACCTTTTTTGCGGCTTCAACCGGAGCCGTCGCCAGGAATGAGAAAAAAGCCGTGGCAGCGAGGAAGTCTCGTCGTTTCAATCGACTCTCCGTGCGAAGGTTGTGCAACGCATTGATCTGGTGGCAAAAACAACGAAGCCGTGTCGCAGGACACGGCTTGGTCGGAAAGCGGCTGAATTATAGCACTTCGGCTGCGTGGTCAGCGAGGCGGGAGCGCTCGCCGCGCTGAAGCGTGATGTGGCCGGAGTGCTCCCAGCCCTTGAAGCGATCAACCACGTAGGTCAGACCGGAACTGCCTTCGGTCAGGTAGGGCGTGTCGATCTGCGCGATGTTGCCCATGCAGATCACCTTGGTCCCCGGGCCGGCGCGGGTAATCAGCGTTTTCATCTGTTTCGGCGTCAGATTCTGTGCCTCGTCGATGATCAGGAACTTGTTGAGGAAGGTGCGGCCGCGCATGAAATTGAGCGACTTGATCTTGATCCGGTTCTTGATGAGATCGTGTGTTGCCGCTCGCCCCCAGTCGCCAGCTTCGTCGTCGGTCTTGTTCAGTACCTCCAGATTGTCTTCGAGCGCGCCCATCCACGGCCCCATTTTTTCTTCCTCGGTGCCTGGCAAGAAGCCAATGTCCTCACCGACCGGAACCGTCACGCGGGTCATGATGATTTCCGAGTAGCGCTTGGTGTCGAGCACCTGCGTCAGCGCCGCGGCGAGCGTCAATAGCGTCTTGCCGGTGCCGGCCTGCCCGAGCAGGGAAACAAAGTCGACCTCCGGGTCCATCAACAGGTTTAGCGCGAAGTTCTGTTCACGGTTGCGGGCAGTGATGCCCCAGACACTGTTCTTCGGGTGCGTGTAGTCGGTCAGCGTTTCGAACTCGGCGGTACTTCCGTCAACCTTGCGCACGATTGCGTAGAGCGGGCGCTCGCCCTCCTGATATATGAACTCGTTGACCAGCATCGTCGGGCACTGCGGGCCTTTGACGCGGAAGAGCGTTCGACTCTCCCGTTTCCACGACTCCATGCCCTGGCCGTGCGTATCCCAGAAATCGTCCGACAGTTCGCGCACGCCGGTGTAGAGCAGGTCGGTGTCCTCGAGGACCTTGTCGTTGAAGTAGTCCTGTGCCTCAAGGCCAAGCGCACGTGCCTTGATGCGCATGTTGATGTCTTTCGACACCAGGATGACCGCGCGTTCGGGGTAGTGGCGTTGCAAGTGGATGAGTACCGAGAGGATCTGGTTGTCGGCTTTGGCGGTCGGCAGGCCGGTCGGCAACTCGCTGGAGATCGCCATCGTCTGCAGGAAGAGCTTGCCGCTCGCCAGCATGCGCGACGGTCCGGCAAGGTCGATACCGTTCTCGATGCCCTCGGTGTGGCTGCTGACGATTTCATCGAGTGTGCGCGTGACCTGGCGGGCGTTGCGCGAGACTTCCGACATCCCCTTCTTGTTGTTGTCGAGTTCTTCCAGCGTCATGATCGGCAGGAAGACGTCGTGCTCCTCGAAGCGATAGACGCTCGTCGGATCGTGCAGCAATACGTTGGTGTCGAGGACGAAGATCTTCGTCATTGACGCCTTGCCTGGTTTCGCTGCGCTTCGGTTTGCGGCTTTCTTGGCCATGAGCGGGCTTTCTCCGTCAGTTGGGTCAAACTTCAAGCGGTATTTTGGGTTCTGACAAAATCGAGCACTTCCTGTGCGTGTCCGGGAACCTTCACCCCGCGCCATTCGCGCAGGATCGTCCCGCTTCTGTCCAGAACAAAGGTGCTGCGTTCGATGCCGCGTACGGTCTTGCCGTAGAGCTTCTTGTCCTTGATCACCGAGAACAGCGAGCAGAGCGCTTCGTCGGCGTCGGAAACGAGCGCAAAAGGCAGGTTCTGTTTGGCCTTGAAGTTCTCGTGTGAGCGCAGGCTGTCGCGTGAAACGCCGATGATCTCGCAGTCCGCCGCCAGGAAGTCAGGATAGAGATCACGAAACTGCTGTGCCTCGGTGGTACAGCCGGGTGTGCTGTCCTTGGGGTAGAAGTAGAGCACGAGATATCTGCGTTGAAGGTCGCCGAGCTTGATCGTCTTGTTGCTGGTTGATGCGAGTTCCAGATTGGTGAGCATGGCGTAGTTCCTTTCTGTCGTGGGTCGATTGTTCTGGGAAAGTACCGGCCGGTCAAGGCTGTGCGCTCCCGTTACAGGATCGTTGCGGCGAACTGAATCTCGCATGACAGGGGCGTGCAGTCCTACTGCCAGAGCGTGTCCGGCCGGGTCTTGGCTCGGCGCGCTGGTCGCAAGTCACGGATTTGATTGGATTCATTGGGTTTTCTGGTGCGTTTTCGCGCGAAATCGGGTAACCTTGGCCGGTTTGCCATCCCAACCCCATTTCCCCGGAGAATGCCATGCCCGTCGTCGAGGTCAGCCATCCGCTCGTCAAGCACAAAATCGGACTTTTGCGCGAAGTCGACATCAGTACCAAGAAGTTCCGCGAACTCACGGCCGAGCTTGCTCGCCTCTTGACCTACGAGGCCTGTCGCGACTACGAGCTTGAACGCTGCACGATCCAGGGCTGGGCAGGTCCGGTTGAAATCGACCAGATCAAGGGCAAGAAAGTGACCATCGTGCCAATCCTGCGTGCCGGTCTGGGTATGCTCGACGGCGTGCTGGATCTCATCCCGAGCGCCAAGGTGAGCGTCGTCGGCATTGCGCGCAACCATGAAACGCTGATGCCCGAGCCGTATTTCGAGCGCTTCGTCGGCCAACTCGACGAGCGCATGGCGTTGATCATCGACCCGATGCTCGCCACCGGCGGTTCGCTGATCGCGACGATCGACATGCTGAAGCGCAACGGCTGCAAGCACGTTCGTGCGCTGGTGTTGGTCGCCGCACCGGAAGGCATCAAGGCCCTGCAGGACGCGCATCCCGATGTTGACGTCTATACGGCGGCGGTCGACAGCCACCTGAACGAGATCGGCTACATCATCCCGGGCCTCGGCGACGCCGGCGACAAGATCTTCGGTACCAAATAATCTCAACAATCAATAATCAGGGAGAACCTATGACGACTGTGAACGAACCCGTTTGGCGAACCGCGCTATCGGGCGCCCAGATCCTGTTTGTCGCATTCGGCGCGACAGTGCTGGTGCCATTGCTGACCGGGCTGAATCCCAGCCTGGCCCTGCTCGGCGCAGGTGTCGGTACGTTGATTTTTCAGGCGTGCACGAAGCGCCAGGTGCCGATCTACCTGGGTTCGAGTTTTGCCTTCATCGGCCCGATCATCTATTCGGCCAAAACTTGGGGTATGCCGGCGACTTTTGGCGCGCTCGCTGCCGTCAGTCTTTGCTATTACCTCGCCGCGCTTCTCGTCAAATGGCGAGGTGTTGATTTCATTCACAAATTGTTGCCGCCCGTCGTTATCGGGCCGGTGGTGATGGTGATCGGTCTCGGACTGGCACGCGTGGCCGTTGAAATGGCGACGGGCGTTGCGGGTGGTCAGCAGGTGGTGCCCTATGCCACGGCTCTTCCAGTCGCCGCGATAGCCTTGCTGGCGACGATGCTGACGGCCATTCGTGCACGCGGATTGTTCAAGCTGGTGCCGATTCTGGTGGGGGTCGTCGTCGGTTATGTTGTTGCGCTCACGCTTGATCTGGTCGACTTCTCGCGTGTTGTCGCTGCGCCGTGGTTCGCGCTACCCGATTTTGGCCGTCCCGAGTTCAAGTGGGAGGCGATCATGTACATGTTGCCGGTCGCCATCGCGCCGATTGTTGAACACGTTGGCGGCATCCTGGCTATCGGCTCGGTGACCGGCAAGGATTTCACCGAATCGCCCGGTTTGCACCGCACACTGTTTGGTGATGGCCTCGCGGTCAACGTTGCCGGCTTGTTTGGTGGCCCGCCGGTCACGACCTACGGTGAAGTGACGGGTGCCGTGATGCTTACCAAGAACTACAACCCCGTTGTGATGACTTGGGCGGCTGGTTTTGCCATCTTGATGGCGTTCGTCGCCAAGTTCGGCGAGCTGCTGAAGACCATTCCCATGCCGGTCATGGGCGGCATCATGGTCCTGCTCTTTGGTTCGATTGCCGGTATCGGTCTGAAGACGTTGATGGACGGTCGGGTCAACCTTTCCAGCGCGCGCAACCTTTGTATTGTCTCGATTACGTTGGTGACCGGTATTGGCGGTCTCGGACTGCACATCGGTGGTTTTGCGCTCGAAGGCATCGGCCTGTGCGGCTTGCTTGCCGTCGTACTCAATCTCGTCTTGCCGCGCGAGCCGGCGGCCTCATAGTTTTTTCATTACGCAAGAAGGTAATCATGAAGAAGAAAGCATCGTTATTGGTCGTTGCCCTCGTCGCCGGCGTTCTGCTCTCCGCTTGCGGCAAGAAGGAAGAAGCGGCTCCGGCCGCCGCCGCACCCGCCGCGGCGCCGGCGCCGGCTGCGGCCATCGTCGTCGGTCTCGACGACAACTTCCCGCCGATGGGCTTCAAGGATGAGAAGAACGAACTCGTCGGTTTCGACATCGATCTGGCCAAGGAAGCCGCCAAGCGCATCGGTCGCGAAGTGACCTTCAAGCCGATCGACTGGAGCGCCAAGGAAGCCGAGCTGAGCGGCAAGCGCGTCGACGTGCTGTGGAATGGCCTGACGATCACCGAAGAGCGCAAGGCGAACATCCTCTTCACCAAGCCGTACCTCGAGAACCGCCAGATCGTTGTCGTAACTGAGAAGTCGGACATCAAGGCCAAGGCTGATCTGGCCGGCAAGGTCGTCGGCGTGCAAGACGGCTCCAGTGCAGTCGAAGCGGTGCAGAAGGATGAAGCCACGGCCAAGTCGATCAAGGAGCTCAAAAAGTTCGGCGACAACGTGACCGCGCTGATGGATCTGTCGGCCGGTCGTCTCGACGCGCTCGTCGTCGACGAGGTCGTCGGTCGCTACTACACCTCGAAGAAGCCGGGCGAGTACCGCGTTCTCGACGAGAACTTCGGCACCGAAGACTACGGCATCGGCACGCGCAAGGACGACACCGAACTGATGGCGCAGATCGAGAAGGCGATGGACGACATGAAGGCCGACGGCAGCGCCGCCACCATCTCGACGAAGTGGTTCGGCAAGGACATCGTCAAGAAATAAAGCTTGTCCCGGCGAGTAATCGAGCCACCAGGTCGGCGCGAAGAACGTCTCCGCGTCCGGCTTGGTGGCTTTGCACTTGATTCGATCCTCAAGGGGCGTGCCGCGCGGTGCGCTCCGCATTGAAAAATAACGCATGGACTACGTCCTGAAAATCATGGGTCCCCTGCTCGAAGGCACCGGGGTCACCATCCAGGTTTTTCTCATCACGCTGGTGCTGTCGGTGCCGCTCGGCCTCTGTCTCGCGCTGGCGCGGATTTCACGTTTCAAGGTGCTGAGCGGCATCGTCAATGGCTATATCTGGCTGATGCGCGGCACGCCGCTGATGTTGCAGATGCTGTTCATCTACTTCGCGCTGCCCTTCGTGCCGGTCATCGGCATCCGGCTGCCCGACTTCCCGGCGGCGATCGTCGCTTTCGTGCTGAACTACGCGGCCTATTTCGCCGAAATCTTCCGCGCCGGCATCCAGTCGATCGACCGCGGCCAGTACGAAGGGGCGCGCGTGCTCGGCATGACCTACGCGCAGACCATGCGCCGCATCGTCCTGCCGCAGGTGATCAAGCGCATCCTGCCGCCGATCAGCAACGAGACGATCACGCTGGTCAAGGACACCTCGCTGATCTACGTGCTGGCCATGAACGACCTCCTGCGGGCGGCGCGCGGCATCGTCCAGCGCGACTTCACGACGACGCCGTTCGTCGTCGCAGCGGCCTTCTACCTGATCATGACGCTGGTGCTGACGTTGGCCTTCCAGCGCTTGGAAAAGAAATACGCGGTGTACGATGAGTAATGCGATGAGTGGTACGCAAAAGCCGATGATCCACGCCCACGATGTGCACAAGCGCTTCGGCGCGCTCGAAGTGCTGAAGGGCGTTTCGCTCGATATCGCCAAGGGTGAGGTGGTGGCCGTGATCGGCCCGTCCGGCTCGGGCAAGAGCACCTTCCTGCGCTGTCTCAATCACCTCGAGACGATCAACCGCGGGCGCATCGTCATAGAGGGCGAGACGCTGGTGGCTAGCGATGTGCATGGTGTTTGCCACTACGTCGCTGAAGCCGACATCCGGCGCATCTGCGTCAAGATGGGCATGGTTTTCCAGCACTTCAACCTGTTCCCGCACATGACCGTGCTGCAGAACGTGATCGAGGCGCCGATGACGGTCAAGGGCATGCGCCGCGAAGAGATCATCCCGAAGGCCGAGATCCTGCTGAAAAAGGTCGGCCTGCTCGACAAGAGCGGCAGCTACCCGTCGCGGCTTTCCGGCGGCCAGAAGCAGCGCGTCGCGATTGCCCGCGCGCTGGCCATGGAGCCCGACATCATGCTGTTCGACGAACCGACGTCGGCGCTCGACCCGGAGCTCACCGGCGAAGTGCTGCGCACGATGCGCGAACTTGCCGAGGAACACATGACGATGCTGGTCGTCACGCACGAGATGGGCTTCGCGCGCGAAGTCGCCAGCCGTGTCGTCTTCATGGACGGCGGCGAGATCCTCGAGTCGCGCCCGTCGCGCGAGCTGTTCGCCGCGCCGGAGCATCCGCGCACGCGCGCCTTCCTGGAAAACATGCTGTAACGACGCATGTCGCGCACGATCAAGGACGTTTTCGCCCCCGACGGGCTGCTGGCGAGCGGTATTCCCGGCTACCGCCTGCGCCCGCAGCAGCTCGAAATGGCCGAGCGCATCGCCGCCGCGATCGCTAACAACAGCGTGCTCGTCGCCGAAGCCGGCACGGGCACGGGCAAGACCTACGCCTACCTCGTTCCCGCGCTGCTCTCGGGCGGCAAGGTGATCGTCTCGACCGGGACCAAGAACCTGCAGGACCAGTTGTTCTCGAAGGACATCCCGACCGTGCGCAAGGTGCTCGGCGCGCCGGTCCAGATCGCGCTGCTCAAGGGGCGCGCCAACTACCTGTGCCACTACCATCTGGAGCGTGCGCTCGACGACGGCCGCTTCGCCGCGCGCGAGGACGCCGCGCACGCGGCGCGCATTGCGCGTTTCGCCAAGTCGACCAAGACGGGAGACAAGGCTGATTGTGGCGATGTGCCGGAGAACTCGGCGGTCTGGGGCATGGTTACTTCGACTCGCGAGAACTGCCTCGGCCAGGATTGCCCGTACAACAAGGAGTGCTTCGTCCTTGCCGCTCGCCGTGAGGCCTTGGCGGCGGATCTCGTGGTCGTCAATCACCATCTCTTTTTCGCCGACGTCATGTTGCGCGACGAAGGTACGGCCGAGTTGCTGCCGGCGTGCAACACGGTGATCTTCGACGAAGCGCACCAGCTACCCGAAACGGCTAGTCTGTTCTTCGGCGACAACGTATCGACCGCACAGGTCATCGATCTGGCGCGCGATGTGCGCAGCGAAGGGCTGGTTTCGGCCAAGGACTGTCTCGACCTGCCCAAGCTTTGTGGCGTCGTCGAAAAGGCGGCCAAGGATCTGCGCCTGACGCTGCCGGTCGAACCGGCGCGCTTCTCACTCGGGCAGCTGGAAGGGCGCGGCGGTTTCGACAACTCGCTCGTCGGCCTGATCCGCGAGCTCGACCTGCTGACCGCGCTGCTTGAAACGCAGGCGCAGCGTTCGGAAGGGCTCGAGAACTGCTGGCGCCGCGCCGGCGAACTCGTCGCCCAGTTACGGCGCTGGCAGAAGGGCGCCGACGCGAACTACGTGCGCTGGGGCGAGACCTACACGCTCTCCCTGCAGCTCAATGCGACGCCGCTCGTCATCGCCAGCATCATGAAAAAGCAGATGAGCGGCCATCCGCGCGCCTGGATCTTCACCTCGGCGACACTCGCCGTGCAGCGCGACTTCGGCCATTACTGCGGCGAGATGGGGCTGGAAGGCGCCGAATCGGCGTTCTGGGACAGCCCGTTCGACTATGAGAAGCAGGCACTCCTCTACGCGCCGACCGGTCTGCCCGACCCGAACAACTTCGCCTACACCGAGGCCGTCGTCAAGGCCGCGTTCCCGGTGGTCAGGGCGAGCGGCGGGCGGGCGTTCTTCCTCTGTACCTCGCTGCGCGCCATGCGCCGTACGCATGAACTGCTGGCCGAAGAGCTCGAACGCGCGGGCCTCGATTTTCCGCTGCTGATCCAGGGCGAGGGCAGCAAGAACGAGCTGCTCGAACGCTTCCGCCGCCTCGGCAACGCCATTCTCGTCGGCAGCCAGAGCTTCTGGGAAGGCGTCGACGTGCGCGGCGAGGCCTTGTCGCTCGTCGTTATCGACAAACTGCCTTTCGCGCCGCCCGACGATCCGGTACTCTCGGCGCGTATCGAGCGCATGAAGACCGAAGGGAGAAACGCCTTCATGGACTACCAGTTGCCGCGTGCGGTGATCAACGTCAAGCAGGGCGCCGGCCGGCTGATCCGCGACGAAACCGACCGCGGCGTGCTGATGATCTGCGACCCGCGCCTGATCACCAAGCCCTACGGCAAGCGCGTCTGGCGAAGTCTGCCGCCGATGAAGCGCACGCGCGAACTGGCCGTGGTGCTCGAGTTCTTCTCCGAAACGGAGCGGCCATGACGCAGACCATGCCGGCGACGATGAGCCGCGACCAGTTGCCCGCCGATTGCCGCGAGGCCGCCGCGCTGCTCAACAAAGGCTGCATCTGCCGTTCGGTCGATTCGCGCCGCTTGAAGCGCGCGTTGGAAGCCGGCGGCGTTGCACACGAGGCACTCAGTTCCTCGCACCCGCACCTCTTCTCGCACACGCAGGTCTATGTTGCGCAGGCGCACCTAGACTTCATGGCCGATCTCGTCCGTGCTATCGAGCGGGTTGTTGCCCTGCAGGGCTGGCAGGCGCGCGTTCTGGCCGACGCGCCGGCAATCGCCGGGCACATCCCACGCGCCGCCGGCGTGTTCATGGGCTACGACTTCCACCTCGGCGACGACGGGCCGCGCCTGATAGAGATCAACACCAACGCCGGCGGGGCGCTGCTCTGCGCAAAGCTGATGCACGCGCAGGAAGCCTGTTGTGCGTCGCTGCCGTCGCACGTGGGTGTCCTGGCGGAAACGTTGTTCGTTGACATGTTCCGCAACGAGTGGCAACTCGCGCGTGACGAGGCGCCGCTCACGCGCATCGCCATCGTCGACGAATCGCCGGCAGCTCAGTTCCTTGCACCCGAGTTCGAGCTGTTTCGCCAGCTGTTTGAGGCCGACGGCATCGCGACCTTGGTCGTCGATCCGCAAGAGTTTTCGTTTATCGATGGCGGTCTTTTCGCGCGCGGCGAGCGTGTCGATCTCGTCTATAACCGGCTTACCGATTTTGCGCTCGAAGACCCTCAGAACGCGGCTTTGCGCGATGCCTATCTCGCCGATGCCGTGGTGGTAACGCCACATCCGCGCGCGCACGCGCTGTACGCCGACAAGCGTAACCTCGTCCTGCTCGGCGATGACGATTGGCTCGCCGAGATCGGTGTCAGTTGGGAAGACCGACATTTGTTGAAGACCGGCGTACCATCGACGCGCACAGTCACACCGGAGAACGCCGCCGATTTCTGGACCGGGCGCAAGCAGTGGTTCTTCAAACCCGCCGCTGGCTACGGAAGCAAGGCGGCGTATCGCGGCGACAAGCTGACCAAGCGCGTGTTCGAGGAAATCAGTCGCGGCGGCTACGTCGCGCAGGCGCTGGTGCCGCCGTCCGAGCGACATCTAACGGTCGATGGTTTGGAGCACCGGCACAAGCTGGACTTGCGCAACTACGTCTACCAAGGCGCAGTGCAGCTTGTTTCCGCACGTCTCTACCAAGGGCAGACGACCAACTTCCGTACGCCGGGTGGCGGTTTTGCGGCGGTCTTCGCGGTCTCGTGTCTGGGCAAGTAGCTCGCGCATCATTCCGGCAGTTAACTGTCTCAGCCATTGTCTGATTTGCCTTGCCGTGTTGCCGCACGGTCTGTGGCTCGTCTTCGCTCCGCCGACGATCTATAACGAAAGCAAGCGGATTGCGGCAGCATTCCGGATTGCGTGTTTTTTCAATTGTTTTCAATTGCGCGTTTTTGTGGAAAACCGGACGAGTAAAATGTCGGTGATGAAACGGAAACCCGTTCGATGAACGACTTTGACAAAACCAAGGGCAACATCTCGCACCAGCCGATCGAGGTTGAATTTCTTCGGCTGGGCGTTTTTGTCGCCGAACTGGACCGCCCGTGGCTGGGGACACCGTTCCTGCTGCAAGGCTTCCTGATCGACGACGAAGCGCAGATCCGGCAATTGAAGGGGTTGTGCCGGCTGGTTTACGTCGACCGCCGTCGTTCGATAGGCGACCAGTACGTAGCGATGATGCGCGAACGCGATCACTGCCGCCTGGCGCTCGGCTCGCTGGACGACGATGACTTCCTGGCGGTGGCGCGTCGCCTGCGTACCGGGATGGTTGACGACGAGGCGCGGCGAAAGGCGCGTCCGCTCGGCGATACCGGACTCGAAGAAGAGTTGCTCTTTTCGGCACCGGTCATTGAAGACGTGCAGCGAACGCTTGCGACGATTCGGGAGACCGTCAATTCGGGGGCAACCGTCGATCTGGCGCGGGTCTGCGATCTGGTCGACGAGCTTGCGGCCGGTGTCGAGCGCAATCCGGACGCCATGCTCTGGCTGACCCGGCTCAAGGCCACCGATCAGTACTCCTACGATCATGCGATCGATGTCTCGGTTCTGCTGATGGTTTTCGGGCGCTTTCTCGGCCTCGGGCGTGACGCAGTCGGCGAACTCGGGCGGGCCGGCCTGATGCAGGACATCGGGAAGATTCATGTATCGTCCGACATTCTCGCCAAGCAAGAGCCGCTGAGCGATATCGAGTTTCGCGAGATCCAGTCGCACGTGGCCAGTTCGCTCGAATTGCTCGTTGGCCAGAGCGGGTTCTCGCGCAATGTGCTGGGCATCGTCGCCGAGCACCACGAACGCTATGACGGTAGCGGTTATCCCCGATCGATAGGCCTTGAGCGGATCAGTCTCGCCGCCGAAATGTCGGGCCTGGTCGACACTTATTGCGCCATGACCCGGAATCGTGTGTTCAGCCCCGCGCTCTCGAGCCAAAGCGCGCTGGAGGCGATTTGCCGCCTGCGCGGCGTGAAGTTTCGCGATGCCATCGTCGACCAGTTCGTGCAATGCGTCGGCCTCTACCCGATCGCCACGCTGGTCGAGCTGAATTCGGGCGAAGTGGCGATCGTCATCGAGCAGAACCGCGTGCTGCGCGAGAAACCCCGGTTGATGATCCTGCTGTCGGCCGAAAAGCGTCTCCTGTCGCGTCCAACCTACGTTGACCTGATGCGCTCACCTAGGGCGCCGGATGGCGAGCCGTATCGAGTCGTCAAAGCACTGCCGCCGAACGCCTATGGCATCGATCCGGCGGAGTTCTTTCTCGAATGACTGCGAAAGCGCACGCTCTGTTAGCTGCCGCCGACGAAAACAACGAGGGCGGTGTGCCGGATTGGCTTACTGCTCTGCAGGACATCCCGGCTCTGGTAAGAAGCGGAAGTACCGGGTTGCTCGGCGTCGTCGTAATGACTGTCCAGCCGGCGCCAGCCTTCTTCCGTCTCTCGCCCGAGTCGATCGTGCGTCTGCGACAGCAGATCGGTGAACGCCTGATGCGCTGTATTCGCCCCGTCGATCGTCTGTATTCGATCAGCCAGCGGGAGGGGCTGGTTGTGCTGCCGGAACTGCGAAGCAGCGCGACGCTTGTCATGGCCATGTTGAAGCTGAGGCAGCAGTTTGAAGAAGTCGAGGTCAGTGTTGATGGTGTGACCATGTATCTCGAAGTGTCGTGCGGTGCCGCGCTGTATCCCGACGACGGCGAGGAAGCGCTGCATCTGGTTCAGTCGGCACGCATCGCCTGCCTGTGCGCCGCCCGGCGCGGTTTGGGCTATGCACTTTACGAGCCGGAAATGGATGCGCTCGACGTTACGACGCGCGAACTCGACCAGGAGCTGCGTGCCGTCCTGACGCAGGGCAGCGGGCTCGAGTTGTACCTGCAACCGCAGATCGCCGCCTTGAGTGGCGCCTGTGTCGGTGCCGAGGCCTTGCTGCGCTGGCAGCGTGGCAACGGCGACTGGGTGCCGCCACCGGTAGTACTTGCCGGCATCGAGCGGCTCGGGATGCACCATCGTTTCAATCAGTGGCTGTTCATGACGACGGGGCGGATTGCGCGGCAACTGATTGACGCCGGTGTCGACATCTCGTTGTCGGTCAACATCTCGGCCAATGATCTCGTCGACGTCGAATTGCCGGACTTGCTTGAGCAGTCGATGAAAGTCTGGAATGTCGAACCGCGGCGGATTCAGATCGAGATCACCGAAACCAGCATGGTGCAGGAGACCGAGACCGTACGCACGGTGTTGCAGCGCTTGCGCGGGCTGGGGTTCGAACTCGCCGTCGACGACTTCGGTACCGGTTTCTCCTCGCTGAGCAACCTGAAGGACATGCCGGTGCAGGAAGTCAAGATCGACCAGAGTTTCGTGCGCAACATACTGAACTCGAAGCGCGATCAGGAAATCACCGGGTCGATGATCCGCCTGTCGCATCGTCTCGGTTTTACCGTGGTCGCCGAGGGCGTCGAGAGCGACCGGATCGCCAGCCTGCTCACCGAGATGGGCTGCGATCGGCTTCAGGGCTTTCTGTTCTCGCCGGCGATGGCGACGGAAGCCTTCATCGACTGGTTCAAGCAACGCGAGGCAAAGATGGCCGCCGGCCAAAGCACGAACTGAATCGGCCGAACGCCGGCGGCAAAACCGCCGACATACTCTTGAAAAGCCAACGCCGGCCCCCCATTTGATGGGTATCCATTCATTGAGGGGACCACCATGCGTCAGGACAAACTCACCACCAAGTTCCAGCAGGCTCTGGCCGATGCGCAGAGCCTCGCCGTCGGCCACGACAACCAGATGATCGAGCCGCAGCACCTGCTGCTCGCATTGCTGCAACAGGACGACGGGGCAACGTCATCCTTGCTCGCGCAAGCCGGTACCAATGTGCAGGCCCTGAAGAATGCGATCGACCAAGCGATCGACCGACTGCCGAAGGTTGAAGGACATGGCGGAGAAGTGCAGGTCGGGCGCGACCTCGTCAACCTGCTCAACCTCACCGACAAGGAAGCGCAGAAGCGCGGCGACCAGTTCATCGCCAGCGAGATGTTCCTGCTTGCCGTATGCGACGACAAGGGCGAGGCGGGTCGGCTGGCCAAGCAGCACGGTTTGAACCGCAAGGCGCTCGAAGCGGCGATCATGGCCGTGCGTGGCGGGCAGGGCGTCGATTCGCAGGAAGCCGAAGGCCAGCGCGAATCGCTCAAGAAGTACTGCATCGACCTGACCGAACGCGCCCGCCAGGGCAAGCTCGACCCGGTGATCGGACGCGACGACGAAATCCGCCGCACGATCCAGATCCTGCAGCGACGCACCAAGAACAACCCGGTGCTGATCGGCGAGCCCGGCGTCGGCAAGACGGCGATCGTCGAGGGCTTGGCGCAGCGCATCGTCAATGACGAAGTGCCGGAAACTCTCAAGGGCAAGAAGGTGTTGAGTCTCGACATGGCGGCCTTGCTCGCCGGCGCCAAGTACCGTGGCGAATTCGAGGAACGCCTGAAGGCCGTCTTGAAGGAAATCGCGCTGGACGAAGGGCGCATCATCGTCTTCATCGACGAACTGCATACCATGGTCGGCGCGGGCAAGGCCGAGGGTGCCATTGACGCCGGCAACATGCTCAAACCCGCGCTGGCGCGTGGGGAACTGCACTGCGTCGGTGCGACGACGCTCGATGAGTATCGCAAGTACGTCGAGAAGGACGCCGCGCTCGAACGCCGCTTCCAGAAGGTGCTGGTCGACGAGCCAAGTGTGGAAAGCACGATCGCCATCCTGCGCGGCCTCCAGGATAAGTACGAAGTGCACCATGGCGTCGAGATCACCGATCCGGCGATTGTCGCGGCCGCCGAGCTCTCACATCGCTATATCACCGACCGCTTCCTGCCCGACAAGGCGATCGACCTGATCGACGAAGCTGCTGCGCGCATCAAGTTGGAGATCGACTCCAAGCCGGAAATCATGGACAAACTCCACCGCCGCATGATCCAGCTCAAGATCGAGCGCGAGGCGGTGAAGAAGGAGAAGGACGAAGCGTCGATCAAGCGCCTGCAACTGATCGAGGATGAGTTGACGAAGCTGCAACGCGAGTACAACGACCTGGAAGAAGTCTGGAAGGCGGAAAAGGCGCAGGCGCAAGGCAGCGCGCACATCAAGGAAGAGGTCGACAAGCTGAAGGCGCAGATGGCCGAATTCGAGCGCAAGGGCCAATACGAAAAAGTTGCCGAATTGAAATACGGCAAGCTGCCGCAACTGGAAGAGCAGCTGAAAGCCGCCGAGAAAGCAGGCGAAGGTGCGAAGAAGAATCAGCTTGTGCGCAATGAAGTCGGCGTCGAGGAGATCGCCGAAGTCGTCTCGCGCGCGACCGGTATCCCGGTCAGCAAGATGATGCAGGGTGAGCGCGAGAAGCTGCTGGCGATGGAAGACAAGATTCACCAGCGCGTAGTCGGCCAGGACGAAGCGGTGCGCCTCGTCTCCGACGCCATCCGCCGTTCGCGCGCCGGCCTCGCCGATCCGAATCGGCCGTACGGCTCCTTCCTCTTCCTCGGCCCGACCGGTGTCGGCAAGACCGAACTGTGCAAGGCGCTGGCCAACTTCCTGTTCGATTCCGAAGAGCACCTGATCCGCATCGACATGAGCGAGTTCATGGAGAAGCACTCGGTCGCCCGCCTGATCGGCGCGCCGCCCGGCTATGTCGGGTATGAAGAGGGCGGTTACCTGACCGAGGCCGTGCGCCGCAAGCCGTACAGCGTGATCCTGCTTGACGAGGTCGAAAAAGCGCACCCGGACGTCTTCAACGTGCTGCTGCAAGTGCTAGACGACGGCCGCATGACAGACGGGCAGGGGCGCACCGTGGACTTCAAGAATACCGTGGTCGTGATGACGTCCAACCTTGGCTCTCAGATGATCCAGCAGATGGCCGGCGACGACTATCAGCTGATCAAGCTCGCGGTGATGGGAGAGGTGAAGACCTACTTCCGGCCAGAGTTCATCAATCGCATCGACGAGGTCGTCGTCTTCCACTCGCTCGATGAGAAACACATCAAGTCGATCGCAAAGATCCAGCTCGGCTACCTCGAAGAGCGGCTGGCGCAGCTCGATATGGCGCTGGATGTTGACGACAGCGCACTCTCTGAAATTGCCACCGCCGGTTTCGACCCGGTCTTCGGCGCCCGGCCGCTGAAGCGCGCCATCCAGGCGCAGATCGAGAACCCGCTGGCCAAGGCGATTCTGGAAGGGCGCTTCGCAGCGAAGGATACGATCCGCATCTCTTGCCTCGGCGGGGTGATGCGCTTCGAGAAGGCCTGATCGAGCCGCGAACGAAAATGTCGTACCCCGGGGGGGCGCGCTCCTCCGGACGTGCGGCACTTTTGCTTCTCCGACGTTGCGAAACAGCCGCGTCACTTTGCTTCGCTATAATCACCACCCCGAAACTTCACCGCCATCGCCCCTATGTCCCTGAAGAACCTGAACGACCGCCGCCTCCGCACCCTGCCGAACATCATCTTCATGAGCCGCTGGCTCCAGTTGCCGCTCTACCTCGGCCTGATCGTCGCGCAGTGCGTGTATGTGGTCCATTTCTGGGTCGAGCTGGTCGACCTCGTCGGCGCGGCGTTCGGTAATCAGGAATCGCTGGCGCATATCGTCCAGGCGGTCGGTTACGGCGCCAACGCGGGCAAACTGACCGAGACGACGATCATGCTGGTCGTTCTCGGCCTGATCGACGTGGTGATGATCTCGAACCTCCTGATCATGGTCATCGTCGGCGGCTACGAGACCTTCGTTTCGCGCATGAATCTCGAACAGCACCCGGATCAGCCGGAGTGGCTGTCGCACGTCAACGCGTCGGTGCTCAAGGTAAAACTGGCGACGGCGATCATCGGCATCTCGTCGATCCACCTGCTCAAGACTTTCATCAACGCCGAGGCCTACAGCGAGAAGGTGCTGCTGGCGCAAGCCGGCATTCACATTGCCTTCCTGCTGTCTGCGATGGCCATCGCCGCGTGCGACCGGATCATGGTCGGTGGGGGAAAGGGACTGGATCAGCACTAATCCGCATCGGTGGCCTGCTTGGCCGGCGCAGCGTTGTTGCTTACTCGTATTGAGTCCATAACCGCAGGACGCGAACTGTCTGTTCTGCGGGAAAGACCTCATACACGATGCGGTACAGAATGTTGACGCGGTGTGAGTAGGTTCCGGTCAGGTCGCCGACCAGCTCCTCGAAAGGCGGCGGATTCTGGAACGGATTTGTGGCGAGGATTGCGAGCAGTTCCTGGGCCTTCGCGTTCAAGCCGCTCGCCGCGAGCTTCTTTGCGTCCTTCACGGCTTGTTTGGCATAGGCGACTTTTCAGCTCACCACTCGAACTCCGTGGTGCTTAGTCGTAACGGTACCAAGCGCGGTGAAGGCTGGGGGCACTGGCTATGCGCGACCCCGCCGCCACGCATGAAACCGCTCGACCCAGCGCAGCAGTCCTTGTGGCGCGTGCGCCTTCTTCCACACACCTGCGACGTACTTGTTGGCCTCGGCCAGTGTCGGGTAGATGTGGATGGTGCCGAGGATCTTGTTCAGGCCGATCCCGTGCTTCATCGCCAGCACGTATTCGGCGATCAGGTCGGCGGCGTGTTCGCCGACGAGGGTGACGCCGAGAATGCGGTCCTTTCCGGGGACGGTTAGTACCTTGATGAACCCGTGCGCTTCGCCGTCGGCGATCGCGCGGTCGAGATCGTCAATGTGGTACGTACTGGTTTCAAAGGCGATGCCCTGCGCGCGGGCTTCCTGTTCGTTCAAGCCGACGCGCGCGACTTCCGGATCGATGAAGGTTGCGGCGGGAACCACCGCGTAATCGGCCCTGAACTTCTTGAACGGATCGAACAGTGCGTTGACCGCCGCGTACCATGCCTGGTGCGCGGCGGTGTGAGTGAACTGGTAGGGGCCGGCGACGTCGCCGGCAGCGTAGATGTTGGGGAAGCGCGTCTGCAGGAATTCGTTGGTCTCCACGGTCTTGCCGGTCGCGATGCCTAATTCTTCCAGGCCGTAGCCGGTGAGGTTTGCTGCGCGACCGACGGCGACGAGCACAGCGTCGAAGGTGATTCGCGCCTCGCCGCCCTGGTGTTCGGCGATCAGCGTTTTTTCACCGTTTTCGGTGACGAACTGCTTTGCGCGGTGTCCGGTCAGGACCTTGATGCCTTCGTCCACGAAGCGTTTTTCGACGATCGTCGAGACTTCCATGTCTTCGCGTATCAGCAGGCGCGGCGCCATTTCGACGAGCGTGACCTGCGCGCCGAAACGGGCGAAGGCTTGTGCCAGCTCGCAGCCGATCGGACCACCGCCGAGCACGAGCAGGCGCCGGGGCAGTTCGCGCAAGTCCCACACGGTATCTGACGTGAGGTAGCCGACGGTCTCGATGCCCGGAATCGGCGGCACGTAGGGGTGAGCGCCGGCGGCGATGACGATGGCGCGCGTTGAGATCAGCTGCTTCTCGCCATCAGCACGCGCAATTTCCACCTCCCAAGGCGAGACGATCTTCGCGCTGCCTTCGACGACATCGACGCCGAGCGCCGAGTAGCGCTCGACGGAATCGTGCGGCTCGACGTTGCGGATGACCGCTTGCACGCGTTCCATGACTTCTGCGAAATCGAACTCGGCGTGTGCCGATGCGATGCCGAATTCTCGCGACCGTGCCATGTGCGAGAGCAGCTTAGCCGAGCGGATCAGCGCCTTCGACGGCACGCAACCGGTGTTCAGGCAGTCGCCGCCCATGCGATGCTTTTCGACCAGCGTGACCTTGGCCTTGACCGCCGTCGCGATATACGCGGTGACCAGACCTGCGCTGCCGGCACCGATGACGACGAGGTTGCGGTCGAAACGGCGCGGTTCTTTCCAGTCGGCATACACCTTGTTGGCGCGAATACGCTCGACGACCTTGCGCGCGATGAGCGGGAAGACTCCAAGCAGCGCGAACGAACCGAGCAGGGCGGGTGAGACGATGCCGGAGAGCGATTCGATCTTGCCAAGCTGCGTGCCGGCATTCACATAAACGACGGTGCCGGCCAGCATGCCGACCTGGCTGACCCAGTAGAAGGTGCGTGCTTTCATGGCCGTGAGGCCGAGCAGCAGGTTGATCAGGAAGAAGGGAAACAGCGGCACCAGCCGTAGCGTGAACAGATAGAACGCGCCTTCGCGTTCAATGCCGTCGTCGATGGTCTTTAGGCGCTGACCGAAGCGCTGGCTTACCCAGTCGCGCAACAGGTAGCGCGCGATGAGGAAGGCGAGCGTTGCGCCGATCGTCGAGGCGAAGGAAGTAATCAGCAAGCCCCACCACAAGCCGAAGATGGCACCGCCGGCGAGGGTCAGCAGGGTCGCGCCGGGCAGCGAGAGGGCGGTCACAAACACGTAAACGACAAAGTAGACGAGAGCGGCCACGCCGGGATTCGCCGCGCGGAAGGATTCGATGTTCTGCTGCTGCGTCTTGAACGTCTGCAGGTTGAGGTACTGGCCGAGGTCGAAGGCGAAGAAGAGTCCGACGGCGAGGGCGAGCGACAGTAACAGGGCGATTTTTTTTGTGGGCATGCCGGATTCTCTTTGAATGACGGTGCAAGGCTAACGTATCAATGGTTTTCGTGGCGATGGGCGGTGCAATGCTGTAGTTATTGCACGACATTGTCCGCGTTGTGTCTCCGATTGCCTGTGCATTAGTCGTTCGGTCGCTGCAATCCTTACAATGCCACGCGTGTGTAAGGATTACGGGCAGCCGCCGACTAATTGGACAGGCGCCTTGTGCGTGACAATCAACGGAGACGAAATGAAGAAATCGCTACTGCTTGGCTTGGCCTCGACTTGTGTTGCCGCAAGCGCTCTGGCGCAGAGTGCGGACTGGAAATCGATCGAGATGGAAGCAACGGGCCAGACGGTCTACTTCAACGCATGGGGCGGCGGCGAAGCGATCAACGCCTACATCGACTGGGCCGCCGGCGAGGTGCAGAAGCGCTACGGCTTGACGGTGAAGCACGTGAAGATCACCGACGCGGCGGAAGTCGTCAAGCGCATCCAGACGGAGGCGCAGGCGGGGCGCAAGGACGGGGGATCGGTCGACCTGATGTGGGTCAATGGCGAGAACTTCCGCAACTTGAAGCAAGCCGGCTTGCTCTTCGGGCCGTGGGCCGAGCAGTTGCCGAACTGGACGTTCGTTGATTTGGCCAAGCCGGTACGCGTCGATTTCTCGGTGCCGACGGATGGGCTGGAAGCGCCGTGGGGCACCGCCCAGCTGACCTTCATTGCCGACAAGACCGTGGTCGCAACACCGCCGCGCTCGGCGCAGGCGCTGCTGGCGTTCGCCGAGGCGAACCCTGGGCGCGTGAGTTATCCCAAGTTACCCGACTTCCACGGCACGACCTTCGTCAAGCAACTCCTGCTTGAACTGGCGCCAGACCGTTCTGCGCTCGAGCAGCCGGTGACTCCCGAAGCCTTCAAGCGTGCGAGCGCGCCGCTCTGGGACTATCTCGACCAACTGCATCCGGCGCTGTGGCGGGCGGGCAAAGCGTTCCCGCAGGGAATCGCGGAGATGCATCGAATGCTGGCCGACGGCGAGCTCAATCTGTCGCTCACCTTCAACCCGAACGAAGCGGCCAACCTCATCGCCAGCAAGCAACTGCCGGCAAGCGCTTACAGCTTCAGCTTTACGGGCGGTACGATCGGCAACGTCCACTTTCTGGCGATCCCGGCCAATGCCAAGGCCAAGGCCGGCGCGCAGGTCTTTGCCAACTTCCTCCTCTCGCCCGAGGCGCAGGCACGCAAGGCCGACATCACGGTGTGGGGCGATGGCAGCGTGCTCGATCCGGCGAAGCTGCCCGAAGCGATGCGCACCGCCATGCAGAAGAGAACGCCCGGTGCGCTCACCGAGGACGTGCCGACGCTGGCCGAGCCCCACGCGAGTTGGGTCGAGGCGATAGAAGCGGAGTGGTTGAAGCGTTACGGTGCACAGTAGAACGTGTCCGAAAACTCGTGCAATGAATAGAAGCCTCGTCATTCCGGCGCAAGCCGGAATCCAGTGCGGCGCCTCCGTCTCGACCGTGGTGTTCTGGATTCCGGTTTGCACCGGGATGACAGCCGTGGTGGCCGACTGATGGCGGTGAGCACGCGCCGCCTTGCCGCCTCTGCGATGACCGTCCTCGCCATCGCCGGTGTCGCGTTCGTTTTCGCGCCCGTGCTGCCCGGCCTCTATTGGGCACTACAGCCTGGTTTCTCCGTAGAGGCGTGGCTCGCACTCCTCGCCAACAACGAATGGCCGCAAGCCTTGCGAGCGACCCTGGTATCGACGGTGTTGAGTACCGTCTTGGCCTTGCTGATAGCGGGAACGATCGCAAGCTCCACCTTTCCCGGTCGAGCGTGGACGGTATTCGGCCGCCGCTTGAGCCTGCTGCTGGCGGTGCCGCACGCTGCGTTCGCTGTCGGGCTGTCGTTCCTCGTTGCGCCCTCCGGATGGCTGGCACGGCTGGTCGCGCAGGTGATTGGTTGGGTGACCCCACCTGCGTGGGTGACGGTGCAGGACAGCTACGGTTTCGCTCTGGCAGTCGCGCTCGCCATAAAGGAAAGCGGATTCCTGCTCTGGACGTTGTTCGCAATCCTCGGCGAGCAAGAGGTCGCGCGTCAGATGACCGTCGCGCGTTCGCTCGGCTACAGCCGTGCGCAGGAGTGGCGCCTGATCCTCTGGCCACAACTGCTGCCTCGCCTTGGCTGGCCGCTGGCTGCAGTGTTTGCGTACGGATTGTCGGTCGTCGACATGGCGATCATCCTCGGTCCCGGGACGCCGCCGACGCTGGCGGTGCTCGTCTGGCGCTGGTTGAACGACGCGGACCCGGTATTGCAAGCGATGGGCAGCGCGGCGATCGTCTCGCTGGTTGTACTGCTTGTGCTTCCTGCGTGCTTTGCGCGAGCCGTGTGGCGATGCGTGCGGCAGCGGCGTGCGCTTCCTATGGGGCGGCGCATGTCGAGCGGGGCGGCGACGCTTGATGATCGGCACGCGTGGCTGCGCCGCTTGCTATTCATCGTTACCGGTCTCGTGGTCGGAAGCCTGCTGCTCTGGTCGTTGGCAGGTGGCTGGTTCTTCCCCGCGCTGTTGCCCGACGCGCTCAGCCTTGATGCGTGGCTGCGTGCGGATATCGCTCCGTTATTCAATTCGCTCCGGTTCGGCGTTCTCGCCTGCCTGATCGCGCTGCCGATAGCCCTCGTCTGGCTCGAATGGGGGCCGGTGCGCTACAACGCAGTGCTCTACGCGCCCTTGATCGTGCCGGCGCTGCCGCTCGCCGTCGGCCAGTACAGCGCACTGCTGCATCTCAATCTCGATGGAACGGCTGCCGGCCTGGTCTGGGCCCACCTCCTGTGGGTGCTGCCCTATATGGTGCTGACGCTGATCGGTCCGTACCGCGCGTTCGATGCCCGGCTCGTTACGACAGCACGCGCGTTCGGCCACACGCGCTTGTCGGCCTGCCTGTTCGTCAAATGGCCGATGCTGGCCAAGCCCGTGCTTGCTGCGCTCGCCATCGGTTTCTCCGTGAGCATCGCGCAATATCTGCCGACCTTGTTCGCCGGTGGTGGACGCTTTGCCACCGTGACGACGGAAGCGGTTGCCCTGAGCGCGGGCGGTAATCGGCGCATTCTGGCCGTTCAGGCGCTGTTGCAGGTGTTGTTGCCGCTCGCCGTGTTCGCGCTGGCCGGCGTCTTGCAGCACTGGCTCGGCAGACATCGGCGCGGCTTGCGATAATCCAACCATGAATCCGCTCGAAATCCGTAATGCGACGCTCTCCCGTTCAGAGCAGACGCTGATCGCAGACCTGAATCTGCGTGTCCAACCCGGTGAGGTCCTTACCCTGATGGGTGTCTCCGGTTCGGGCAAGTCGACGCTGCTCAACTGGATCATCGGCGCGCTCGATCCGGTTTTCGAGGCAAGCGGCGAGCTGTGGATCGGCGGCGAGCGTCGCGACGGCTTGCCGATCGAGGCGCGGCGTATCGGCATCCTGTTCCAGGACGATCTGCTCTTCTCGCACCTTTCGGTCGGGCAGAACCTGGCGTTCGCACTCCCGGCCAAAGTGGAAGGCAAGGGCGCGCGGCGGCGGTTGGTCGAGGACACTCTGGCCGATGTCGGCCTCGCCGGTTTCTTTGAACGCGATCCGGCGACACTCTCAGGCGGACAAAGGGCGCGCGTCAGCGTGTTGCGTGCGCTGCTCGCCGAACCGGATGCGCTCCTGCTTGACGAGCCGTTTTCAAAGCTCGACGCCGTTCTGCGCGAGCAGTTCCGTTCCTTCGTCTTCGAGCGCATCGCGCGGCTTGCTATTCCGGCCTTGCTGGTGACGCATGATCCTGACGACGTGCCGGCCGACGGGCGTGTGATCGAAATCAGCGAGTTAAGGGAGTTCAGAAAATTCTCGATTGGTGAGGTGCACGATGCTTGATCGGCGCGTGCTCGAACTGTCGCGCAGCTTCCTGAGCGCGCTGGCGGCGCGACTGGCCGCGCGCGGTTTCCACGCTGACCAGGTGTCGTGGTTCGGCTTTGTCGCGGGTTTGGCTGCCGTGCCACTCATCGCGATGCAGCAGTCACACTGGGCGATTCTTCCGATTCTGGTGAATCGCCTGCTCGACGGTGTCGACGGTTCGCTGGCGCGCCAGGTCGGCCCGACCGATCGCGGCGCCTTCCTGGATATCGCGCTCGACTTTCTTTTCTACTCTTCGATTCCATTGGCTTTTGCGCTTGCCGATCCGGCGACCAACGCGCTCGCCGCGGCGGTGCTCATCTACGCCTTCGTCGGCACGGGCAGCACCTTTCTTGCCTTCGCCGTTATCGCGGCCAAGCGCGGGTTGGCCAGCACGGCGTATCCGGGCAAGGGGTTCTACTACCTCGGCGGATTGACCGAGGCGAGCGAAACCATCGTCGTCTTCGCAGCGATGTGTCTATTTCCCGCATGGTTCGTGCCGCTGGCCTACATCTTCGCGGTTTTGTGCGGCCTGACGACGATCACGCGCATCGCGGCCGGCATCGGTATCTTCAAATAGCCGCAGTCGGCTGCCCGGAGCAATTTCTGGCGTCATAGCAAATTTGCATTAGAGTGATTTGCGGGGCGTCGTCGATTCTGACGCTCGGTCTTCGCGTTTTACCGCAAAAGCAGTTCCTCCAACGTAGCGGGTCCGTTCTTCATTGAAAGGAGTTTCGTTCATGGACATGCAATCGATACAAGTCTTCCTGAGTACCACGGCGACCGAACTTGCGGTCAAGGTGCTGGCCGCCATTGCCTTCTGGGTGGTCGGTCGCTGGCTGATCGGCAAGGTGATCAACGTCATGCAGGCGGCGATGAGCCGGAATCACGTCGATCCGACGCTGACCAAGTACCTCGGCTCGATTATCGCCATCGCGCTGAACATCGCCCTGGTGCTCGGCATCCTCGGCTACTTCGGCATCCAGACGACGTCCTTCGCAGCCATGCTGGCCGGTGCCGGCGTGGCGATCGGTGCGGCCTGGAGCGGCATGCTCGGCAATTTCGCGGCCGGCGCCCTCATGCTGATCCTGCGCCCGTTCAAGGTCGGCGACTTCGTCAGCATCGGTGGCGTCGTCGGTACGGTGCGCGAGTTGGGTCTATTCGGGACGGTCATCGTCACGCCCGACAACGTGCTAACGATCGTCAGTAACGGCAAGGTGTTTGGCGAAACCATCCAGAACTATTCGTCTCTTCCGCTGCGCCGCGTCGAGCGTGTCGCGCAGCTCGCCATCGGCGTCGATCCGCTGGATGCCATCGCACGTTTCAAGGACGCTGTCGCGAAGATTCCGAACGTGTCGAGCGAAATGCCGCCGGAGATCAATTTGCTCGACATCCGGCTCGAAGGCCCGCAGATTTCGGTACGCCCGTATACGCACACCGACCACTACTGGCAAGTGTACTTCGACACGAACGAGGCCATCGTGCGTGTCTGCAAGGAGGCTGGTTGGCCGGCACCTTCGGCACTGCATCAGGTCAGGCAGGTGTCCTGAACACTTGATCAATCGTTGTTCGCGACCTTGCGACCCCGCGCCGGCCGGTCCCCGCGGATTGGCGGCGCAGTCGCGATCGCTGTCGCTTCCCAAATGGAATATTGACATTCTTCGGGCAGTCGGCGACCCTGAAATCCCCGACCTTAACAATCACTCGCGATAAACCGCATGGCGCAGCAGAAGACCCCATTTCCCGTACGCAGCGGTATCGCCTTCCGGACGGCATGGATCGTGGCCATGGTCGCGCTGCTCGTCGGTGCGCTGTCGCTGACGACGATCGGACCGATCGCGCATGAGCGAAGCCGGAGCGCCGCCTTGGCGCGTCTGCAGAGCCTGATCGACACGGTGGCAAATACGACAAGCGCCGCGTGTTTCGTCGAGGACAGCACGCTCGCCACCGATGTCGCGAACGGGCTGCTGATGAATTCCGTGGTCAGCGGTGTCGTCATCCGGACGACGAGCCGGGAACTCGCCAACGTCTCGCGCACGGAAGAGCGCTGGAGCGGAGAGGCGCTTGCTCGGGCTAGCGCGATCGTACGCGCCGTGTATTCGCCGTTCGACAGCACGGCACCCGTCGGCGAGATTGTGGTCATTCCGGATCAGGATGAACTGACGCGCCTGAGTCACGAATCGTTGCTGTTTATGGCTTCGGTCCTTGTCCTGCAGCTTTGCGCGATCGCGCTGGCGACGATCTACGTCGTCTTTCGCTGGATCGTGCTGCCGATCAAGACCATGTCCGACCGGCTACACCAGATGCACGAAGGAAACGGTGAACTTCTGGCTGTTCCTGCTGGCCACGACAGCTCCGAAATCGGGCGTCTGGTTGGCGACATCAACGAGCTGACTTCCGGCCTGGCGAAGGCCAAGGATGCCGCAGAGCTGGCCAGCCGCAGCAAGGGCGAGTTCCTGGCGACGATGAGCCATGAAATCCGCACGCCGATCAATGCCGTCGTCGGCATGGCATACCTTGCCCTAAAGACCGATCTTACCGGGCAGCAGCGCGATTACATCGAGAAGATTCGCGCTGCCGGCGGTCATCTGCTCGAACTCGTCAACGATGTGCTCGACGTCGCCAAGATCGAATCCGGCAAGTTGGAACTGGAGCTTGCCGCATTCGGTCTTGACCAACTGGTCGAGCGTGTGGCATCCATCGCCGATGTGCGCGCCAGCCAGAAAGGGCTCGCGCTCAAGCTTCACGTCGATCCCGCGATCCCGCGCGAACTGGAAGGGGATAGTCTGCGCATCGGGCAGATACTCCTCAACTACATCAACAACGCGGTCAAGTTCACGGCGAGTGGCTTCGTCGAAGTGCGCGCCAGTCTTGCAGGCAAGACGCAGGGCGGATGCCGGATCCTGTTTGAAGTCACCGATTCCGGTATTGGACTGAGCGAAGAACAGATGTCGCGATTGTTCGGACTCTTCCAGCAAGCCGACGCGTCGACGACGCGCAAATACGGCGGCACCGGCCTCGGGCTTGCCATTGCCAGGCAACTGGCCGAGCGTATGGGTGGCGAAGTCGGGGTGAGAAGTTCGCTCGGCATCGGAAGCACGTTCTGGGCGGTCATCGAGGTTGGCGTGCGGGAGGCTGGTGCCGCCGAGGAGGCTGAACAGAAGCAGAAAGCACTAACGTCAGCGCAGCATTTGCGCTTTGATGGCGCGCGCATCTTGTTGGCGGAAGACAATCTCTTCAATCAGCAGATCGCACGCGAGATGCTCGAGCAAGCTGGCGCTACGGTGACGCTGGCCAGCGACGGCAGGGAGGCGATCGATCAGGCGACGGCGAACACCTTCGACTGCATCCTGATGGACGTGCGCATGCCCGGCATCGATGGCCTGCAAGCGACGCAAGCTTTGCGTGGGTTGCCGGCGACCGCCAGCGTTCCGATCATCGCGATGACCGCCAACGCGATGGTCGAAGACCGGGAAGAATGCCTGCGCGTCGGGATGAACGACTTCATCCCCAAGCCGGTGAATCCAGACCAGTTCCTCGAGATCCTCGGCAAGTGGGTGGCGCCGTCGGCGTCGCGAGCAACGAGTGATCCGGCGCAGGCGGCGACGCGACAAGCGGAGCGCTCGGCGGACCAGGCTCGGCGCCAGTACGAACACATCGATTTGCGCGAACTGAGCAAGAGTTTTCGCGGAAACGTCGGCCAGGTCCGGAATCTGATCGACATCTTCCTCGATACCGGCCGCAAGGGGCTTGACGAAGTGCGGCGCGCCTACGAAGCGGGTAACGCCGCTGACCTGAAGCAGATCGGGCACCGCTTCAAGTCATCGGCGAAATACATGGGGGCGCAGGTGTTTTCCGATCTGATGCTCGATCTCGAGACCGGCGCCCGGACGGAAGCCTGGGAGGAGATTGCACTGACGCTCGGCCGTCTGGAAGACGAATGGCATCATCTCGAGTTCGAGTTGGCCGAGGCGAGCAAGGCGGTGGCGCCGGCTCAGGGCGGGGCCGACGAGAAGTCGAATACGATCCTGACCCGATCATCGACCCGCGAGCGCTCGATATAGCCGACGGCGCCCTGCGTCGACGCAAGAATCCGCATCTGCTCTTCATGGGTCTCCGGCGACACCGGTGGCCGCGCGCTACCGGAAAAGATCAACCGCGACCAGTAGGCCTTGATTTCCGACGGGCTCTTGTTGACCAGCTGGCGGTAGAACGCAGTGCGCTCAGGACTTTCGACCGGCAAGTCGACGGGCTGGGCGACGATGCCCGACGGGAGCTGGCGCCAGCGGCCCATGAACACGAAGACGACTTCTTCGCGCGACATCTTGTCGATACCGCTCTTCGCGTTCGCCACGACGACCAGGTCGGCGCACATGGACGCCAGCGGCCACAAGGCGAACAGTCCAGCAAGGATGAGTCTGCGATGGCCCATGGTCAGAACACGAAATCCAGCGCGACGCTGTAGATGTTCAACCGGCCGTCGAATTCCGCATCGTGCGTCGGGTAGAGCCAGACGGAATCGCGCGCACCGCGCACCAGATCGACTTGGGCCTTGAGCGCCATGTTGCGGCGGAAGTCCCAGCGGGCGCCCAGCGTGTAGGTCGTCTGGTCCGTATGCGTGCGCGCGATGGCGCTGTTCAAACCGGCCGTGAGCCTGGTGAATGGCCCTACGTCGGGGAGTCCGCTGTCAACCGATTCGGCGGTTGATCGGCTCGTCGCGATGCCGGCAAAGGGCGTGAACTGTCCGATGCGATAGCCGGCGATGAGGTAGGCGGCGAGCGAGTCCTGGTAGATGGCGCTCTCGTGCCGGACCTGAGCCACCATCCCTTGCACCTGGAGCGGGCCATTGTCATAGACGGCTCCGAGGGAGTAGAAGCGCGAGACGGTATTTGTCAGGGAGATGGCTTCGGCTGCCTCGGCAGCACCCGGGAAATAGGGGTGGCTGACCTGATTCAAGCGCGTCCGGAGTTCAGTGACGGCGCCCGGCAGTTCGTCCTTGAACTCGATCTGCGCGTAGGTCAGGCGCCACTGCCAGTGACTGGTCTGGTAGTCGACATAAGCGCCGGCGATCGGGGCGCCGCGCAGGCTGACGAAATCATCGGCAACGGGGGCTTCTTCACCCGACTGGCCGAGAAAGATCCTTCCTTTGAGAATGCCGTCGCCGACCGGCGCGATTGCGGTGAAATCTCCGCCGTCGAGGTACTGGAACGGCAAGGTGGTGAAGATCTCGCGCGGTGGCCTGACCGAGAGGTAGGAGTAACCGACGAGGCGCGAATCGGCCAGCATGTAGAACTCGAGGCCGATGCGTCCCCCACGCAGGTTGATATTCGGCGTGGCGGCATACTGGCCATACGCCGCCATCAGCTCGGGGCGATAGTCGCCGCGCGGACCGTAGCGACTGACGCCCTGCGCCAGAAATTCCAGAGAATCGCTGGCCCGGTAATACGCCTGTACGCCGATCAGTGAATCCTGCCTTAGCGAGAGGCTGGTCCTGGCGCCGTGCTGTTGCGACTGGTCTCGCGTGACGTCAACGTGGTCAGTATCTGTTTGCAGCGCACCAAGCGTTCCGAAACCGCTGATCTCAAGCCCGTTGAAGTTGAGACCCGATTCGGCGATCGCGCTGCTTGACGCGCCGAGCATGACTGCGAGCAAGAGCGTCGTGCGCAGCCGCCGACCGGCGGACGAACGCGCATTTCTCCCATTTGGCATGCATGCTTGAAGTGTTGTTGTTGGCACGACGCAGTCACTGATCAGTCAGGTGTTTTGGATGCCCAAGCAGTATAAGCAAAAGTCATGATGCGAACAGGGTATTTGCAGTCAGAAAACGCAAAACACCGCCTTCGCCGCCGGCCTGCTGCGGCGAAGCCATGTGGTCGCGCGTTGGCATGACGTATCCTTGATCTCCCTGCAACCGCCCGGGCGCTTGGCGGTCCGGGCGTAGAATGGCGCCTCTTTCTGCGGAGAACCGAATGTCTGCCTCAACCGATGCCCTGCCAGTGCGCAGTGACTTTGCCGTGATTTCGCTGGTGGGCTTCGTCCATGCGGTTTCGCACTTCTTCCATCTGGTGATCCCGCTGCTCTTTCCGTGGTTGATGCCGGCGTTCGACATGAACTTCACCGAGGCCGGGGCGTTGATGACGGTGTTTTTCGTCATCTCCGGCGTCGGGCAGGCGGCGGCCGGACTCGTCGTCGATCGCGTCGGGTCGCGGCCGGTCCTGTTCGGCGGAGTGGTACTGCTCGCATTGTCCGGCGTACTGTTGGGCGTCGCGCAGAACTACGCGATGCTGATGGCTGCGGCAGCCGTGGCAGGTGCGGGCAACAGCGTTTTTCATCCGGCCGACTTCACCATCCTCAACCGGCGTGTTTCCAAACCGCGCCTCGGCCACGCCTTCTCGGTGCATGGACTCTCCGGCAACCTCGGCTGGGCGGCTACGCCGCTGCTGATGACGGCTGTCGCCTCAGCGACCAACTGGCGGGCGGCGGCCTTCTCGGCGGCCGCTGTCGCTGCGATCTCCGGCGTTCTGCTATACGTCATGCAGAACGCCCTCGAAGATGAGACGGCGCAGGGCGGGCAGGGCAAGAACCCGGGCAGCCAGCCGCACGTATCGACACTGAGCGTCTTGCGCTCACCGGCCGTCTTGCTCTGTTTCGTCTTTTTCTTCCTGATTACCGCGGCCTTCGGTGCGCTGCAGAACTTCTCGGCCGCTGCCTTGAAGGCGATGTACGGATTGTCGCTGGCGACTTCGGCCTCTTGTCTCTCTGCGTACGTCCTTGGCGGCGCGGCGGGTATCGCGGCCGGCGGTTTCCTCGCGACGAAGCGCGCGCAGGAGCAGATCATCGCCGTGTGCATCACCTTCGGCGCGGCCATGAGCCTGTTACTCGCCAGCGGCGTCGCAGCGGACTGGGCGATCCTTCCGTTGATGGCGCTGATGGGCGCCGGCGTCGGCATCGCCGGGCCGTCGCGCGACTTGCTTGTGCGCAAGGCGGCGACGAAAGGGCTGGGCGAAGCGTCCTTCGGCCGCGTCTATGGCTTCGTGTATTCCGGCCTGGATACCGGACTGGCGACGGCACCGCTGATATTCGGCGCGATCATGGACGGCGGGCAATACCCGATGCTATGGATCGGCGTTGCGATTTTCCAGGTGCTGGCCGTCTTTTCGGCCCTGCGTGTCGGGCGAAATGCACACTCCGAGCACGCAGAAAGTCGTTGAACTTTGCCTCCCGGCATCTACTCTTAGAAGCAAGAGAAGCAGTAAAGGAGCAAGCGAACACGCGATCTTGAAATAGGCTAGTCCGGACGCATCTTCCTACCAACCCCGGGTTTTCTCCCCGGCGTAGCACCCGCATGGAAAGGAGCCGTCATGAACGTTGTCTATAACAGCACCCAGTACGCCATCGTGGCCTACCCGGCGCGTCAGGCGTTCGAACTGGTCGACAAGACCGGAAAACGTTCGCTTTTCGTTCAAGGTTCCGTAGCGCTTGGCCTGCGTGAAGCCATCGACAGCATTCCCTTCGAGGATCGCGACGAAGAATCGATAGACGCATTGCTTGACGACTACTGCGCCGGCGCTGCGCGCCCGATTGCATACCACTGAGTCCCCACGGGTATAATCGCGCCTTTCGGCAAATGGCCGTAAGTTGAACCTGATCGGGAGAGCACCAAATGGCGGGGTACGAATCGGAATACACGGTTTTCATGCGTGAAATGCAGGCAAAACACCCGGAATGGGCGGACGAGCAACTCGCCGGACGCGCGATTCTCTGGGACCGGCCGATCAATCTTGCCGAGCAGGAAGCGTTCCGCAAGGCGAAGGAGCCGAATCGCGCTTACCCCTACGATGTGAACTTCGAACAGAAGTAGTTTCGCAGTCGGTAATCGACCAGAGCGGCCGGATGCTCTCATCCGGCCGCTCGTCGTTTACCCGACGTGATCAGCCAAACCGGCTGCGCGTCTGTTGCCGGAACTCCGACGGCGTGATTCCCTTGACGGCGAGAAAGCGGCGATTGAAGTTGGCGACATTGTTGAAGCCGACGTCGAAACAGATCGTCGCAATGTTCTCGTCGGTCTGCATCAGCAACTGACAAGCGCGCGTGACACGCACGCGGATCAGGAACTCGGTGAATGAGTTCCCGGTACAGCGCTGGAAAATGCGCGAGAAGTGGCTCTCGCTCATGTGGAAGTGCTCGGCGACTTGGGGCATCGACAGCGGTTCGGTGTAGTGTTCGCTGATGAACTTGACGATCTTGTCGGTCAAGTCCATCGCCTTTTCGTCTTCCACACCCTGTAGCAGGGCGCCCGAGAGCAGTCGATAGTCGCTGCACCGGCTAAGCATGCCCAGCAGATCGAAGAAGATACCGAGGCGCGAGGCATTGCGATTGACCGCGATGCGCTCGAAATAGCCGCGCGAAATCTCGCCTAGCCCGAAGAACTCGATGCCGTGTACCGCGCGGTCGAGTAGCGGCAGCACCTCGCGCAACTCCGGCATAAGCAGCGTCGCCTGCTCGATCGGCACCCGGTTGAAGACGATGCAGTGATCGCGCAACGGAACCGCTTCCGGCGGCGAGCCAGTGGTGATCCAGTTGTGCGGCAGGCGCGGGCCGGTGAGGACCAGATTGCCCGGTTCGAAATTGCCGATGTAGTCGCCGACGAAGAACTTGCCTGACGTAGCGACCACGAGATGCAGTTCGTAGTCCTCGTGGTAATGCCAGCGGATCAGCGGCGACGGCGTGCCGTGGCTGACGTAGCGCAACAAGCCGGCGATATCGGCGGGCGGGTCGTAGCCGAGCGCCGCATTCCGCTGGAACGGATCTTCGAGCGATGCGTGATGCTGATTCATGTCGTCGTTCAGGATTCCGGCGTCGTGACCGTTGCCGGAGTCCTTTCACATTCTCAGTGATTTTGCACGAAGTCGCCAACGCGCTGATAAGCCTTGCGGATGGCGGCGACGAGTCTCGGATCATTGGCCAGCTCGCCCCAGAGGA
>JADHEF010000421.1_pt1 | contig 45484 bp, 37 predicted proteins | sample 8952391 | NCBI WGS metagenome assembly JADHEF01 (sample SAMN16124439, study PRJNA663245) | bioreactor sludge metagenome | isolation source: sludge (nitrite) | place: India:Bengaluru | collected 2019-02-28 | reverse complement strand
ATATTTTTAAATTAATTATAATGCTAATATTCTAAATGATATTTTTAAATTAATTATAATACTTATATTTTAACAATATAATATAAAATATAATTGAATTAAAATATAATTAAATTAATATTAAAATCCATTAATAATGTTCTTATACAAAAATTATAAATATAAATAGCTTAATCAATTTCAAAGTGAAATAATGAAAAAATATAAAATAGCAATAATAGGTGGTGGGCCTGCAGGCATGATGGCTGCAATATCCTCAGCAAAAGAATTGAAAAAACCTAAAAATGTAATTTTAATTGAAAAAAATGAATATTTAGGAAAAAAATTGCTTTTAACTGGAGGAGGAAGATGTAATATAACTAATCTTAAACCTACTAAAAAATTCCTAGAAAAATTAAGAAAAGAAGATAAAATATTCTTAAAACATAGTTTGTATGCATTAGATAATGAAAAATTATTATCTATTTTTGAAAAAAAAGGATTGGAGTTTAAAGAAGAAGAAAATGGTCGATGTTTTCCTATAACTGATGATGCTAATTCTATTCTTTTGATTCTAAAAGAATATTTATCAGAACTTAATATAGATATTTTATTAAATAACCATGTGAAAAATATTTCAAAAAATAAAAATAATATTTTTGAAATTAATAAAAATAATGAAAATAATAAAAATAATGAAATTAATGAAGTTAATAATGAGGATAGTAAAAGTAGAGACAATAATGATTTCATTATAGAAACAAACAAAAAAACAATTTATGCTGAAAAAGTTATTTTAGCTACTGGAGGAGATAGCTATCCTCAAACTGGATCAAATGGAGAAGGATATAATATAGCTGCTAATTTAGGACACTCTATTTCCCAGATATACCCTGGAGCTATTCCATTAAAAATAGAAGATGCTTTTTTAAAAAAATTAGCAGGAATAAGTTTAGAAAATATTTCAGTTCTATATAAAACTAAAAATAATCAAAAAATTACTTCTAAAGGAAATGTTTTAATCACTCATTTTGGTTTATCAGGCCCAGGTATATTAGATATTAGTAACTATATTTCTAAAGATTATAATTTTTCTAAAGACAAAAATTCTGAAAAATTTAGCCATGAAGAAATAGAACTAGAAGATACATGCATTTATTTAGATATGTTACCTAATATGACAGAAGAAGAATTAAATGAAAAAATAATCGTTGATTCTCAAAATAATGGAAAAACTATGGTTAAAAATTATTTAAAATATTATCTAAGAAATAGATTTATAGACTTTTTTTTAAATAAAATTGGTGTTAGTGGAAATAAAACACTTAGTAATCTGACTAAAAAAGATAAAAATAAAATAATAAATAATATCAAAAGTTTCCAAATAAAAATAAAAAGTTTACCTGAAAAATCTGCTATGATTAGCTGTGGTGGAGCCAGTATTGATGAAATAAACTCCAAAACTATGGAATCCAAATTAAAAAATTGTAAAAACCTTTTTTTTGCAGGAGAATTACTTGAAAGTTATGGCCCAACTGGAGGATATAATTTACAAATAGCTTTTTCAACAGGATATTTAGCTGGAACTTCTGCTACAAAATAAGTTAAAAATTTGAAGTAAGTTATATAATTAATAAATAATAATAAAAAAATAAGAAACTCTAAAAAATAAAGAGTTTAAAAAATGTTTAATTTTTTTTTCTTCTAATAGATAGTATACTAATAAAAATTAATAGTACTAAAATAGAGGTAATAGGAATTCCAGTAACTTTCATAGTAGATTTATTGTTAGCATTTGAATTGCTTTCATGTTGAGTTGAAAAATGTGTTTTAGTAGTAAAGTTATAGTTTTGATTATCAATAGGATAATTACCTGGATCCATATCGGATCCATTGTTTAAACCCACATCAGAACCGTTATCAGAACCGTTATCAGAACCGTTATCTGAACCATTGTCTGGATCAATAGGATTTTTTACTACATTAAAAGTTGTAGAATTAACAAAACCATAATGTGAATCATTTCCTACATAATATACTTGAACCTTAATATAGCCTTCATATTTGGGATTATAAGCTATGCTCCATTCACCTACATTATTAGTTATTAGATTATAAACTACACCATCAATAATAACATCAAGCTGAACATTAACTAATGGATTTCCATCTACATCTACAGCAACACCACTAATAATAATATTCTTACCTACATTAGTATTCGGAGCATTTATAGTGGAATTAGTAGCTATTAAAATGATTCTTAATTGTCCTTCATTAGTGATTATTCCATAGTTTCCAATTCCATTATAATAACCATTAACAGAAAATAAATCGCCTTCTTTTCCTATAACAACATAATTAATATTAGCATGGCCTTCAATTGATTCTAAACTTCCAATAAATATCCCATTTACATAGAATGTTATGTTTTGTCCTGTGACAGTATTACCCATATCGTCAGTTAAAGTAACATTTAAAATCACATAAGTACCATTAGTTAAATTAGTTGTAGAGTTATTGATATAGGTTAAATTTAAAACACCAATATTGCCAGAATTATAAATCATAGACCCCAAAGTTGCAGAATTATTAATCATGATATTACTAGAAAGAGTTAGATTAGAATTTGCATTATTATAAATAACGCCACCATTTTCTGCGTTATTATTTTTGAAATTAGAATCAGTTAAAATAAGATTTCTATTGTTATTAATAGCACCTCCTCTAAGTTCAGCCATATTGTTAGTGAAATTACTATTTGTTATTATAGAACTATTACCTTGATTGTAGATAGCACCACCATATCCTGCTGCATTATTAATAAAAGTAGAATTTATTATTTTCAAATTATAGGCACCATTACCATGATATATAGCCCCTCCACTAGTAGATACTGTGTTATTTATGAAAGTACTATTTATTACAGTGAAATTAACACCGCCTAAATTACGAATATTATGAATAGCACCACCATAATTTCTAGCAGTATTATTTATAAAAGTACTGTCTATTATCATATAATTATTATCATCACTATAAATAACACCTCCACCACTACCGATAGCAGTTGCATTATTTTTTGTGAAATTACTATTTATTATTGTAACTCCATCACTACCTTGACCAAAAATAACACCACCCCATGTAGCCGTGTTTTTTGTGAAAGTACTATTTATTATTATGAAATTATAACTTCCAAAATGCATAATAGCACCACCATAATTCCTAGCTAAGTTATTTATGAAATTACTATTTATTAATGTGAAATTATAACTCATATCAAAGATAGCACCACCACCATCTGCTTCATTGTTTATAAAAGTACTATTTATTACTGTAAAGTTGTTTCCTTGATTTCTTATAGCTCCTCCACTATGGCTACCAGCGGATGTGCTGTTTGTGAAAGTACAATTTATCACTTTGAAATTAGGACCTTCATTACAAATAGCACCACCATAGCCCTTAGCTGCGTTATTAATAAATTCACAGTTTATGACTGTTATATTTGCAAAATTATTGTTTCTGATAGCAGCACCATCATTAGTTGTATTTCCGTTTATAAATGTTATATTAATGAATTTTATAGTATTATTGTTTATGAAGAATATTCCATTGTTTTTTTGTGCATCGATAATAACACTATTTGATGATCCATTGCCTTGTATTGTTAAACTTTTGTTAATTACTATATTGGTATTGTTATTTCCAATATATTTACCTGGTTGTAAAAACAATGTATCACCATTACCTGTATTGATTATACCTTGAGCAATACCTCCAACATCACTATCAGATATTGTATTATTTGCTGCACTAGTTGTTGATAAACCAAATAATAATGTTACCATTAAAAGTGTTAATATAATAATGTGCTTATAATTTTCCTTCAAAAATCTATTTTCTCGAATTATTTTGCTTTTCAAGATTTTCACCTCCTTTTACATCAAATAAATAATATTTAAAATATCTCTAGAAAACGTTCACTCAAAACATTTTCTATACAATAATAATAAACAATTAACTATATAAATATTTTCGTAAAAGAACGAACATTCGTCCCAAATAAAACATTTGATAAAATAAAAAATAATCACATAATCCAAAATAACTAAAAATAGGTAAAAATAACTAAAAATAGGTAAAAATAACTAAAAATAGGTAAAAATAACTAAAAATAAGTAAAAATAAGTAAAAATAGGTAAAAATAAGTAAAAATAAGTAAAAATAAGTAAAAATAACTAAAAATAAGTAAAAATAAGTAAAAATAGGTAAAGATGAATTAAAATAATAAAAAATAATAAAAAATAATTAGAAATAAATAAAAATAACAAAAAGATAAATATTTGAAAAGTTTATATTAATTAGTTCATTGTCTAAAAAAGAATTATTGAATAAAAAATATCTAAATAATTGTTTAAATCCCAAAAACACTTTTAGCTGATTTTTCAGTAAATTTATCAATATAACCAAAGGATTCTTCCTTTATTTCAGCTAACTTTTTTACTACAAATTTCACATTAGAAGGTTCATTTCTATCTTCCCTATTTGGAGCAAGATAAGGGCTATCTGTCTCAGTTAAAATATTTTCAAGAGGTATTTCCTTAAATAAATCTTGATGATGTTTTGAATAGCATATCATAGTTGAAATTGATGCATAATAGCCCTCATCTATTAATTTTTTAGCTGTTTTTAAGCTACCACTATAACAGTGAAATACAACACTGGGGATATTATCATATTCTTTAACTATATTAAATGCTTTTCTTTCACAATCTCTAGCATGAATAATTAAAGGTTTTTTATATTCATTAGCTAACTCCACAAATTTTTTAAATGTTTCTCCTTGTTTAGCCCTCTCTAATTTATTTTTAACATAAAAATAATCCATTCCTACTTCTCCAATGGCAAGGATATCATCAATATGATTTATCATTTGATTAATTGATAAATTTAAGTCTTCATCACTTATTTTTCCAGAACCAACTGGATGAAAACCAAAAGTAGGATAAATAAAGTTATTATTCTGTTTTGAAAGATTGAGTGCTCTTTCATTTCCCTCAATGCTAGTTCCAGAGTTTATTATTGCAGTAAGATTTTTCTTTGCATTTTTTATTATTTGATCTCTATCCTCATCAAATTGTTCAAAATCAACATGGCAATGAACATCTATCATTAAAATCCCTCAGTAATGATTATAAAAATTTTAAAAAAATTAAAAATAATTAATAATTTTTTAGGTCCCATATCTCCTTTCTCTTTGTTGATAATCTCGAATAGCTCTTAAAAAATCTACTTTTCTTAATTCAGGCCACAAACTATCACAAAAATATAATTCAGAATAGGAAGATTGCCATAAAAGAAATCCACTCAATCTCTCTTCCCCACTTGTACGAATGATTAAATTAGGATCTTCAAGCCCTGCAGTATACAGATTATCACTGACTGCTTTTTCATCAATCTCATCCCTAGTAATTTTACCTTCTTCAACTTCTTTAACTATTTTTTTTATTGCATCAACTATCTCCAGCCTTCCATCATATCCAATAGCTAAATTAAAAAGTTTTTTGTTGTAATGAGCAGTAGATTCTTCAGCTTCAAGAATTGCATCCCTTACATTTTCAGGTAAAAGATCTAGTCTTCCAACTACCTTAACTTTAACCTCATTTTTATGAATTTTTTCATGAGCAACTATTCTTTTAAAATTTTTAACAAACAAATTCATAAGACCTTCTACTTCTTCTTTAGGCCGATTAAAATTCTCTGTTGAAAACGCATAAGCAGTCACAATTTCAATTCCTAAATCAATACTCCAGTCAAGAACTTTCTCTAGTGTATCAACACCAATTTCATGCCCTTTAATAACATTGATATTACCTTGGACTCTAGAGTATCTCCTATTACCATCCATGATTATAGCTATATGCTTGGGCATAGTATAATGATCTAGCCCTCTTGATATATACCATTCATAAAGTTGATATATTGGTTTCATAAATTCCATATTTTTACCTTTTAATAAATAATAGAGGATAATTTTTAAACTTTTAATATAAATAAGAATGTAATTAAAATTTAAAAAGGATTATAGATAATAAAAAATTATATAATATTGCATAATATTAAAAGTAATATACAAAATTATAATATTACAGAAGAAAATCTAATTATAAAAATAAAATCTAATTCTGAGAATAAAAATTTATATTAAAAGATTTAGTACTCTATATATTATAAAATTAACTATATTAAATTAAATATTATTTTAAAATTAAAACTTTTTAAAATAGAAAATTATTTATTTAATAGTTTTTTATTAGCTAAATTAAATGCTAAACTTATAGCCCTCATATAACCCTCTTTTGACTGATCACGACTTGTGTCGATGAAAATTTTTTCACTACCTAAAGCAATAGCCCCAAAACTTTTCCATGAATCAACTAATACAAGAGTCCTAAAAATTATATTCCCAATTATCCCATTAGGAGCAACAATTATATTGTTTCCATCTTCAATAGCTTTTTCTATTAATATGTTATAATTTTTTATAGAAATATTCTCAAAATTATAAATTAAATTCTTTTGAATATTTTTTGATTCATTGATATTTTCATTTTTTATATAATTATTTGATTCAAGGCATTTAGAATATAATTCATCATGTAAAAAAAAATCACTTAACTTTTTTAATAACTTTTCACTATCTTCTAATGATTTATCAATTTCAGAACTTCTTCCAAAATCTTCTTTTCTTCCACAGGACAAAATAGCTATTTTAGGAGTTTTGCCTAATCCCAATATAAAGTTAACAGACCGAATAATCATCTCAAATTTTTCATCAATATTTTTTCCTTCATCGATGCCAACTGGTTCTAACAAAAACCCATTAAAATCTAATTCTGAATCTTCAACATCCTCATTTAATTCATTTTTAAACTTGATAAAACTTGCCCTATTAATAAATTTTTCCTTGTTTAAATATTTTAGCTTTCTTAATAGACTTGAAGATTTTAAAGACCCTCTAACAACAGCATCAACTGTTTTATCATTCATTGCAGATATTAAATCATCATCAGAAAAAGCTAAATTTATTTCAAGGTTATTTTTCTCAGCTAATTCTTCTTTTGCTAAGATAACATTTTTATTTTCACCACAACCAACAACAATTTTTACCATATATTAATATATTTATTTTATTATTATTATATTTTTATTTATTATTTTGATAAATTATTATTAATTATAATATAATAGAATTAATAATCATATTATTAATATATATAGTATATATAGAAAAGATTATATTTAATGAAGACATATATTATATAGATTAAGTAATATACTAACTATTAATTTTATATAGTTAATTTAATCATAATTAACTACTTTTTAAGATAGTTTATTTTTAGAAATAATAGGATGAAAATATATTATTTATCCTATCAAACAATTTTTTTATAATGGTTATTAACTGTTTAAAATAATTAAAAGTATATATTATCTCTAATATTATATTATCTCTAATTATTAATAGAATTGTTAAATAAATTAAAAATAAAAGAATAAACGAAAACTAAAAAATAAAAAACAATTTTTAAATTTACTATTTTGGGAAGGGATAAAACATGGAAAGAAAAAATAAACTTATAATTGCAATTACTGTAGTAGCTGCAATTGGAATACTTGCTGTCGTTTGGGGTACATTTTTAGGTGGTCCTGATTTATCTCAAGGAGATAAAAGTATTTTGGTTTTAGCTGTTGACGAAGGCGAATCAAGACCTGGTATGGGTGCTGTTGATATGGCATTTGTAGTAAATATGAAAAATGGAAGCATATCTAATTATACTCCTGTATATCCATCTGGAATGAGACATCCAACACAATCAGAACCTGCAGAAGCACAGGCCCAAGGGGCTGGAAGTAAACTTTTACTTCATGACTCATTATGGGATTCTAATACTCAACAAGGAATGCAATATGCAAAAGAAATTGTTGAAGCCAATACAAATATGACTCCTGATGCAGTAGTAGCCATAAATACTGAAGCAGTAGATGCAATCATAAAATCTGCCGGTCCTATAAAAGTTAATGGACAGGAAACTAATATTAGTGCAATAGATCTTGTAAGAGAAAATGATGAATTGCATGGAGGGAGCATGAGTAGAGGAGAAGCTGTTATGGCTCTTGCATCAGCACTTTCAACTGCTGCAAATAATCCTGAAAAAAGAAATGCGATGGTTCAAGTTGCATTAGACCAATACTCAAAAGGCAACATTGTAATGATTCCTCAAGGATCTTTTGTTAGTTTAATGGCTTCTAAAGGTTTAGGATCAGTTTTAGGATAATTAGACTAATTATGGTCTAATTTTTTATTTTTATTTTTAGATTATATGATATTTTTAGATTATATGAATTTTAATATTCATTATTAATATTGAATATTATTACTTTAATATTATTACTTTAATATTATTATGTTAATCAAAAATTAATATTTCAATAATTTCTCTTAATTTTTAATAATATTAATAATTATTTCAATTTTTTTAACTATCTTTGTATATTCCATACTTTAAGTTCTTTTTTAATTGTTTTTTAGCTTATTTTCCTAATAGAATTTTATTTTTATAATTTTATTCTTTATAATATTTTTTTATAATATTATTATAATCATATACATATTAATCAATTTTTTAATTTTTTTAGATTCAATTTTATCATTAAAAAATAAAATATTTAAAAAAAAGTTCATTAAAATAAAAAAAAATAATTTAATTAAAAGAATAAATTAAGAAACTAGCTAATTAAAAGAATAAATTAAAAAACTAAGTAATTAAAAGAATAAATTAAAAGAAGTAAATTAAAAGAAGTAAAATTAAAAGAAATAAATTAAAAGAAATAAATTAATTGAAAAATAAAATAATTCATTTCCAAGCTATTTTTAATGAATTTTCAATAGCCAATATTAATTTTTCTATATCTTCATTATTATGAGAAGAAGATAAAAAGTTACACTCAAATTGACTTGGAGGTATGAAAATGCCATTATTCATTAATTCATGGAAATAAACAGAAAATCTATCAATATCTGACTTTTTAGCTATTTCATAATTTGTTACCCTATCTTCATTGAAATATATCTGAAACATAGATGCCAAACCGACTGTTTGGATATTTAAACTTAAATCCATAATTAATTCAGAAATTTGACTTCTTAAATAATCTCCTTTCTTATTTAAATTTCTATAAAATTTATTATCAAGTTGTTCTAAAGTTGATAAACCTGCTTTTATGGATATTGGATTTCCATTAAATGTTCCTGCCTGATAAACATTTCCTTCTGGAGCTATCATTTCCATTATCTCTGATTTCCCTGCAAATGCACCCATAGGAAATCCACCACCAATAATTTTACCCATAGTGACAATATCTGGAGTAATTGAATAATAAGTTTGAGCGCCTCCACGAGAAAGTCTAAATCCAGTTATAACCTCATCAAAAATAAGAAGTATATTATTTTCTTCAGTAATTTCTCTTAAAAAATTTAAATAACCATCATTTGGTTCAACACAACCAATGTTACCCATTACCGGCTCTACAATTACTGCTGCTATATCCTCTTTTTCATCAGCAATAAGTTTTTTTAAAGCAACAATATCATTATAAGGACAAGTTAATGTATTTTTTGTAGTATCATTTGGAATTCCAAGAGAATCTGGAAGTGCAGCTGCTCCCGAACCAGATTTAACTAAAACATAATCATGAGCCCCATGATAACTACCTTCAAATTTAACTATCTTATTTTTCCCAGTAAAACCTCTGGCTAATCTTATAGCACTCATTGTAGCCTCTGTTCCAGAATTTACAAACCTTATCATTTCAGCACATGGAACTCTTTCAGTAACCATTTTAGCCAACTTTATCTCATTTTCAGTTGGAGCCCCATAAGTAGTGCCAATACTAATTTGATTACAAACATCCTTTACCACCTTAGAATTTGAATGCCCTAATATTAAAGGACCGTAGCCTAAACAATGATCTATATACTCATTACCTTCAACATCCCAAATTTTAGATCCTTTGGATTTTTCTATAAAAATAGGATATGGTTTAAATGCACGTACTGGAGAATTAACTCCTCCAGGAAAAAATTTTCTTGATTCATTAAATAATTCTTCTGAATTCATTTTATCAACACACAAAAAGCATTATATAATTAAAAAATAATCATATAAAAAAAATATAATCATAAGCAAAAACAATCAAATAAAAATTATTAAGAAAGAATAATCAAATAAAAATTATTAAAAAATATTTAGCTTAATAATCTAAATTTTTCATAGTCTGAACTAGTGAATTAACACATGCTACTGCCACAGGAGTTCCACCTTTTGGCCCTTTTGTAATAATATTAGGAATAGAACTGTTTCTTAATTCTTCTTTTGAATCAGCAGCACCAACAAATCCAACTGGAACTCCAACAATAGAAGCAACATCTAATTTTTTATCATTATATAATTCAATAGCCTTATAAAGAGCAGTAGGAGCATTTCCAACAACAATTATCCCTTTAAAATCATTTTGAGATGCAAATTCAATAGCAGCAGCAGCTCTTGTAATTTTTTTACTTTTAGCTATTTCAATTACTTTTTTATCTCTAATAAAACAGTCGACATTACCACTATATTGAGTAATTCCTGCTTTAACCATGTTAATATCAGTTAATATATCTTCATTATTTTTCAAAGCTTTTAAACTAGAATCAACAAAATTAGAACTAATTGAAACTAATTTAGCATATTCCGGATCAGCAGTAGAATGTACAATTCTTTCTATAATATCTTTCTCTTCATTTGAAAGTCCTTTAATTTCTTCTTCAATTAAAGATCTAACAATTTTTCTGCTTTTATCAGCTATGTCCAAACCTTGTTTAGTTGATGCTCCCATAAACATATTATCACTTAATGACCACATAATAATTTAATGTTTAATTATTTTTTTAGTGGTAATAAATCTCTTTTTTTAAAAACTTTCTTAGCAGCAAAAATTCCATTAATAGCTGCAGGAAATCCTGCATATGCAGACATTTGCATTATAACTTCAACTATTTCCTGAGGAGAATTTCCCACATTTAATGCAGCATTAATATGATTATTAAGCTGTCCATCTGCAGTTCCTAATGCAGTTAAAGCGGCGACTGTAGCTAATTCTCTAGTTTTCAAGTCAAGCCCTTCTCTAGTATATATTTCAGAGTAAGGAAATTCAACAATAAATCTTCCTAAATCTGGAGCTATATCTTCTAATTCTTCAAACAAACCATTTATAGCATCTTTATTAGTTATTTTAAGAATTTTCATTCCCTTTTCGTATCTATCTTCCATTTAATCACCAATATTTATAAAACATAATTAATTATCCAAATATAGTATTTTTATTATTATAAATTTAAAACATGAAATGAATTTAGATTATTATTTCAAAAATTTGCTTTATGATTCCAATTATACATTTATATTTTAATTTAATAAGAAAACCCAAAAAAACCTCCAAAAATCACCATATAGTAAAATTAATAAACAAATATTAAATTAATTTATGAAAAGCCAATGAAGATATAATTTACAATTAGATACTACTAATTATTATAATTTTACATATATTTATACATATTAATAATAATATCAATTTCTTAAAATAAAAAGATTATTAAATTATAATAAAGAATTATAAAATTTCAAAAATTATTAAAATTTATAAAGTTTATAAAATTTATAGAATTTATAGAATAAAGAAAAAAATAATAAAAACAAATAAGAAAATAATATATTATATATTAACTATTAAATTTATAAATAGTAGAAAATTATTTTAAAAATTATAAAAATAAAAAATTTATTAGCTATTAAAAAATAAAAAGAAAGAAGATATGTGGAAAGATGAAACCTTATGTAATACTAAATGCAGCTATGACACTTGATGGTAAAATAGCTACAAAAACGGGCAGTTCTGAAATATCTGGACCAGAAGATTTAAAAAGAGTTCATGAACTTAGAAAAGAAGTTGATGGAATAATGGTTGGAATAAACACTGTTTTAACAGATAATCCTAAATTAACAGTGCATAAAATAGATTCAAAAAAATCAGATAACCCTATCAGAGTAATAGTAGACAACATGGCAAGAACACCACTGAAATCTAGAATATTAAATGATGATGCAAAAACAATCATTGCAGTTTCTAATAGAATTAGAAAAGATAATGTTGCACTGGAACGTTGTGAAAAAATTAGTAAAACAGCAGACATATTCTATTCCAAAGATTATCCTGCGAATTTAACAGAATTGATGAGTTACCTCTACTCAAAAAATATAAAAACATTAATGCTGGAAGGAGGATCAACTCTAAACTTTTCAATGATAAAAGAAAACCTAATTGATGAAATAAAAGTTTGTATAGCCCCAATGATAGTTGGAGGAAAATATGCTAAAACATTGTTTGATGGAGATGGTTTTGATTTTATGAAAGAAGCTATTAACCTTGAATTAAAAAATAGGTATCAATTAGGAAATGATTTGGTGCTTGAATACAAAGTTCTATGATTTTATTCTAAAAAAAAAGCTTTATGTGCTTATTTTAATATATAAAAGTTTATAAGCTATTAAATTAAATAATAGATATGATATTAAAAATAAGTTAAATAGTTATATTTTAACTCAAATATAGATTTTAATCAAATTTATATTAGTAATAAAAGAATTTTATTAAATTTGAGTTCTTTTTGTATATATACTATATTGCATGACTCTACAATTAGTATTATATTTATATCTATTTTTTAATTATAAAAATTAGATAAAAAAAAGCAAATAGATATAAAAATTTGATATATTTAACTTATTTTAATGAATATTTAGATTAAATGAATCTAGTAAAATAAAGCTAGATAATAGAGTCAATGAGGTGGAAAAATTAAGTTGAAAAAAAAGGCATTTATTTTATTTATATTTTGTCTATTTTTCATTGGAATAAGTGCAGGTTATGCAAGTAATATAACTAATTCATCAAGTCTTGGAGATAGTATAGAAAGCAATAATTTTGTTCAAGGTGTAAACGAAAACACAAGTGATTTTAATTCAAATAATATTTCTAATGAAAGTGAAAAAAAGGATAATAACAATGAAAACATCAAAAAAAGTGCTTCTAATGATAACACAAAAAATAAGTTAACTGGTCAGGCAGCTGCAGGCGAACCTGCTAAATTAACTCAAAGTCAAATATTAAAAGCATCTAAAACTGTTGATAGTTATATAAAAAAATATAATAAACTACCTAACAGCATTAATATTGGAGGATACAAGTTTTCAATGCCCGAATATATGTATATATTGAGTAAAACTATTTATTACCAATATAACAAAAAAACAACATCTGTTACTATAAAATATAATATCAAAAATCCTTCTAAGGCATCAGGAGTTACTATAAAAGGTTCGTTAAGTAAATCACAATACTATTCTTATTCAAAAAAATTAATAAAATATATTGATACTGCAAGTAATAAAAATCAAGCCCCTAATTTTTTAACTACTAAATTAGGGAAAATGCAATATCAAACTATAATATATATGTTAAATAAGGTTGTATATTATAAATATAGTAAAGGATATTTACCATCAAAAATAACTTTAAAAATATCCAAAAATAATAATATAAACAAATTAATGCCAAAATATACTCGTTCTGTAACACCATCAAACCCTACTACTTCTAGTGGTATAAGTTTAAATAGTATCAAAGATGCAGCATCCAGAGTAAATGCATTTATTAATCAAAATGATGTACTACCAAATTATGTAGAAATAAATTCAAAAAAATATACTATGGCTAAATTTCTATATTTATTAAGTTGTGCAATAACAAATATCAATAGTGGTTCAACAAGCAGAATTACTCCTATTTCAATAAGTAATCCAGTAAAACCTACAGGAAATTCAATAAACGGCAAATTATCAAAAACTTCATATATATCTCTAGCAAAAAATGTTACAAAATATCTAAAAACCAATAAGCAAGCTCCAAACTATGCAAATTCTCCTTTGGGAAAAATTCAATTCCAAACAATAATATGGGAATTTTCAAAGATACTAGAATATGTATCAAAATATAATAAATTACCTTCAACTGTTACTATAAATGTAAATTCTAATAATCCTATTAATTCTGGAGGTAATGGTGAAGATAATTCAGCTAAAACTACTGTTTTAAATGACAAAAACACTTTAAGTGAAAGTGAGTTACAAAAATATTTGAAAAGCACTAAAAACTGCCAAGTGACAGATTCAACAATACAAAAATTAGCAGCCAGCATTACAAAAAATTGTAATAGCGAATTAGAAAAAGCAACTGCTATTTATAATTGGATGCAAAAAAACGTAGATTATAGTTTTTATTATGATACCAAATATGGAGCTGTTAAAACATCAAAAATTGGATATGGTAACTGTGTAGATCAAGCACACTTATCAATAGCTCTTTATAGAGCATCAGGATTAGCAGCAAGATATGTTCATGGCTCATGTACATTTTCTAGCGGAAATGTTTATGGACATGTTTGGGTACAAGTTCTTATAGGCGATACTTGGACAGTTTCTGATACAACAAGCTCAAGAAATAGTTTAGGTGTTGTGAATAATTGGAATCCATATACATACAAACTCAAAACAGGTAAAGTAGCAGAAATAACATTCTAATACTTTACTATTTTAATTTTTTATTTAATATTTAACTCTTCATTTATATTTTATAAATTATTTACTTTTTTATTTATTAAAACCATTTTACAATTACTTATTTTATTTTATAGATATTATTTAGTATTTATTTTCCATTAATAATATTTCTTAAGATACAATTTAAATTCTAAAAAATTTCTATTTAGTTTTTAGTATTATTATTTAATAGTAGATTTGTTATATAAAAAAAGTATTAATTATTGGTTATAAATTGAATAATATTTATAATGAGTGCTTTTTATTAGCAAATAAATTGTTAAAACCCTAATAAATAATATAAACTTTTGTATAGTTAATAAAAATGATAATAGGATACTAATACAATGCTCTTGAAATAAGATTAAGGGTTAAGAAAAAAGCTTCAATAGGAAAAAACAATAGATTTATAATGTTTAAAAGACAAAACAATTAAATGCTCAGTTTTAGAGTTATATTATAATAAAACTTTATTGAAATTATAAAACAACTTATTATAATATAAAAAACTTTTTAATTGAGTAATGGAGGTAAAAAAATTTCGAATAGAGTAAAAATGTTGTCTGCATTTATTATACTATTTGTAATTGCAAATAGTAGCATAATATATGCCAATGACACAAACGACACTATAGGAAATCTTTTTACTCAGAGTGCAGATAATTTGTCTGAAGATTCAATAAATAATGTAAATAATTCAGAAAAAGATATTATTAATATAAATAAAGAAAATATTAATAATATTAGCGAAAATCAAACTAATAACGAATCTTCGACAAATAACCCAAATGATTCAAATTCAGAAATAGGAGAAACTGAAGATAATTCAGATTATGATAATAATCAACTAAACAATTCAAATAAAGAAATTTCTGAAGAAAATAATCAAACAGGCAATGTTTCAACAACATATTCAAAAAATGCAGCTGGAGGTACTGTAGAATCAAATACTATTAAAATTTTAACTTCAACAGTTAAATTCAGTAATAAAAATATTATGTCTGCAGCAACCGAGCTAAAAAAATATGTTGAAAAAAATGGTAAACTTCCAGATTATATAACTTTAAATGGTGAAAAGATATCTATGAGTGAATTTCTATATTTACTCTCTAAATCCATTATAAATTTAAATGGAGGGAGTAATTCAGATATTACTACAAAAGATATTAAAAATCCGAGTTATCCTAATGGTGGTTCAACTAGTGGAAAATTATATAAATCTAATTATATAGACTTAGCAAAAAGAATTGTTTCATTTGTAGATTTGAACAATCAAGCTCCAAATTATGGAAGTTCAAGTATAGGAAAAATACAATTTCAAACTATAGTTTACGGATTTGCTAAGATAGTAGATTATTATAAGTCCAATAATGTAATGCCTAACTATGTTTCATTTGATAAAAAGATTTCCACTAACCTAAATAAATTAGTGCCAAATTATAATGGTAAAAATGGGATTATTGTTGGTGGAGACCCTAACACAAATAGTAGTACAAATGGATCTAATAGTTCCTCAAGCTCTGGAACAATTAGTTTAGCTAATATAAAAGATGCAGGTTCAAGAATAGAATTATTCGTTAAGAATAATGGAGTTCTTCCAAACTATGTTTTAATAAATGGAAAACAATATTCAATGACTGAATTTTTATATTTAGCATCAGCCACAATTGTAAATATTAATAAAGGAATTAATACAGGCATTGTAGCTAAAACTTTTAAAAATCCTTCAAATCCTTCAGGAAGCTCAATAAATGGAAATATATACAAAAGTGATTTTGTAGATTTAGCCTCAAGAGTTTCATCATATATGCTTAAAAATGGTCAAGCTCCAAATTATGGAAGTTCAAAACTAGGAAATATACAATTCCAAACCTTAGTATTAGGTTTTTCAAAAATTCTTGATTTCACAAAAACAGAAGGAAGACTACCAAATTATTTAACATTAAATGTTAAAAGCACAGATAAGATAAATGGAGGAAGTGGAAGTAGTGGAGGAAGTGGATCTGGATCCATACCTACTGGTCCTTTAAATGAAAAAAACACATTAAGTTCAAGTGAATTACAAAAATATTTAGTAGCTACAACTAATTGTCAAGTAAATAATGCAGCAATAAAATCTTTAGCAACAAGTCTAACAAAAAACTGCAAAACTGAACTAGAAAAAGCAACAGCAATATTCAACTATGTGAGAGATAATATAAAGTATAGTTTCTACTATGATACAAAATATTCAGCAACAGGTACATTAGAAAAGAAATTAGGAAATTGTGTTGACAAAACACACCTATTAATAGCTTTATCTAGATCTGCCGGGCTAGCTGCAAGATATGTTCATGCAGACTGTACTTTTACAGTAAGTGGAAGAATAGGGCATGTTTTTGCACAGATAAAAGTAGGCGACACTTGGGTAGTTGCAGATACAACAAGCTCTCAAAATAGTTTAGGAACTGTTAAAAATTGGAATATAAATACATACACATTAAAAGGACAAGGAAAATCTGCAAGTATAAACTTCTAAAAATTTTTAGAAATAAAAGTAAAAAGATTTAAAAAATTAAAAAATTAAAGAGGATTTATTCCTCTTATTTTTTATTAAATAAATTTTATTATATTCTTTATCAATAAATTTTTATATTAAATCACAAATTAATTTTATATTACCTTCTATTAGATTATTATTCCATATTTACATTATTATTTTTAATATTAGATTATATTTTATGGCAGATTATTATATAATTAAATTTAATTAATTTTATTAATTAAATTAATTTAAATAATATTTCTTTTTCTAAGAATCTTAAGAGGATTATCTCTTAAAACAGTGTTTACCTGTTTTTCACTCAATCCAGCACCTAAACCAATAAGTTTAGCCTTTTCATATGTAATTAGATCATTTGGTGCATGAGCATCAGTATCAATCACTAAATTTGCGCCTACTTCATTAGCAATTCTAGCAACATGACCATTAGCTAAACAATGACCTGCTCTTGCACTAATTTCTAGGAATATATTATTATCTCTAGCTATTTCAGCTTCTTCATTGGTAATGAGACCAGGATGAGCTAATATATCTACATTTTGGGAATTTACAGCAGCTAAATTTGTTCCACTAATAACGGGTTCAGATAATGTTTCCCCATGAACAACTATAATATTAGCTCCATAATCCCTTGCTTTTATAGCTAATTTATCAATAATTTCAATAGGAACATGTGTTATCTCAGCACCAATAACAACATGTATATCCCAATTTTGATTAATATCATCTACAGCATTAGCTAATTTAGATATAGATTCTATGTTTGAAGAGTCAATATGATCAGTAATAGCTATTGTCTCATGATTCAAAACTGCTGCTCTTCTAGCTAATTCAGAAGGTAACAATTCACCATCACTAAACAAGCTATGCATATGTAAATCTATTCTTTTTTTCAAAAAAATTTCTCCTAAAGATTTTTTTAAATAAAATCTGTTTAAATAAAAATTATTTAGATAAAACCTGTTTAAATAAAAACTATTTAGATAAAACCTGTTTAAATAAAAACTATTTAGATAAAATATGTTTAAGTCATATCAAATTATAGTTATTAATAATTTTAAATATTAATTATATTAGTTTTAGATATCAATCATATTTTTAAAACTAGCTATATTTAAAACTAGATATAAAAATTTTAATAAATAAATATAATGATTTTATATAATTTACATGAATAATTCTAAATAATTTAATTTTAATATAATTATATAATCTTATTAATAATATGATTTATTATAATAATATAGTTTATTATAATAATATATAATAATATATTATTTTCAAAATAAAATAAGTTTAGGAATAATTTACTAGAAATAAAAATTATCTAAAACCAAAATATTGAAAATAAGGTCAAAATATAAATTTATTTATAAAAAGGAATAATATGAAAGTATCAACATTTATACCAAGCCATATAACTGGGTTTTTTAGCATAAAAAATGATCAAGATCCTTTAAGAAAAGGTTCCTGTGGTGCAGGAGTTTTAATTAATAATGGTGTTAAAACAACAGTTGAATCTTTAAAAGATGAAAACACCACAAAAAATAATATTAATATTATTATTAATAATAAAAAAGACTTAAAAAATGAAAAAATAAGTTTAAAAACAATAGAAGCAATTGAAAACAATTTTAATCTTGAATTGAAAAATGATTTAATTATAAATCATGAAATAAGTGTTCCAATTGGATCAGGATTTGGTACTTCTGCTTCATGTGCACTTGGAACAGCTATTGGATTATTTAAACTTTTTAAACCAAAAATATCAAAAAATGATGCAATGCAAATGGCACATTTTGCAGAAGTTAACCTTGGAAGTGGTTTAGGAGATGTTTTATCTCAAACATCCAAAGGTATTGTTATTAGGGAGTCTCCAGGAGCCCCAGGAATTGGTAAAACACTACCTTTAAAAGAAAAAAACAATTTTTCTGATTTTGTTGTTCTTACAAAAACATATGGGCAGATAGATACTTCTACTATTATAGAAGACCCAATTAAAAAAAGAAAAATAAACAAAATAGGAATAGTTATGCAGGAAAAAATAGAAAAAAATCCAACTTTAGAAAATTTTATGAACTGTTCATATGAATTTGCAAAAGATACTGGTTTAATAAACCACGAGCTTTTAAATATTGTTGATCAGTTAAAAAAATGTACTATTGGATCATCAATGGCAATGCTTGGAAATACTGTTTTTGCAATTACAAAAGAGGAAAATTTATCAAAAATTGATGAATCTGGTGACTTTAAGGTTGAAGATTTTAAAATATCAAAAATATATAATGATAATATATGAATTTTAATAAATATTTAAAAATTAAATAGATAAAATAAAAGATAATATGATATTAATCAGTTATGATATAAAAATTTATAGAAAACAATTGGAAGAAGTCCTAAAAGAAAACGACATAGTAGTTGAATTAGGATGTCATATTGGAAATACCAGCCAAATGATAGCTAAAAATATTAAAAAAGGCAAATTAGTTGCATTGGATAATAGTCCCGAATCTATTCCTAAAATGGATATTCTAAGTAAAAAATATGAAAATTTAGAATTTATTAGTGGTGATGTTAGACTCCATGATACAATAGAAAAAGTTTCTAAAAAATTAGATAAATGTGATGTTCTTTCTGTAGATTTAGGCGGAGGATATCACCCAGACACCACATTCAAAGTATATTTTATATGGGCATCATTATTAAAACCAAAAGTTACCTTAATTCGAAACAGAGGACTTATTGATTTTGTTAGAAGTTCTCAGACAGAAGAAATATTTGAATCATCTGAGGGTTGGTTAAAATCCTGTGGAAGTGAAGGAATACCCCCACAAATAAAAGAATTCAAACTTTGGAGCCCTAAATTAAATAAAAATAAAAAGAATTAATATTATTATACATTTTAGGAGATTATATTATTAGAAGTTTATATCATCAAAATTAAACTATTAATATTTACACAAAATAATTTATAATACTAATATTTACACAAAATAATTTATAATACTAATTATTTACACAAAATAATTTATAATACTAATATTTACACAAAATAATTTATAATACTAATTATTTACACAAAATAAGTTGTACCATTAATATTTACACAATAATAATCTATATTATCATAACCTTTATGATTAAAAATTTTAATATTACAAACATTCATATTATCAAAACTAATTATGTTCAATTATATTATTAAAGTAATTGAAAAATATTTTATAGTTAAAGAAATAGAGATATCGTTATTATAAAAAATTATAAAAATATTTTTAATTTAAAATTAACAAGAATTATTAAAATGAAAAGATGAATTATAAAGCTTAAAGAAGATTTATAATGTTTAAAAGGTTTATCTTATTTAAATATTCTTAAATTACAATTCATAGGAGAATGAGTAATTATGATTGGAAAGAGAATTCGTTTAGAAAGGATCATAGATAGAAAAACTAATAGGACTGTTATTGCACCAATGGACCATGGAGTATCAATTGGACCAGTTAAAGGAATAGTTCATATGAGCGAAACCATCGAGAGCATATCTCGTGGTGGAGCAAATGCAGTTTTAATGCACAAAGGAATAATTGAACAAGGACATAGAGGCTATGGTAAAGATTTAGGACTTATTATACATCTTTCAGCAAGTACTTCATTAAGCCCTGATCCTAATAACAAAGTTTTAGTTACGTCTGTTGAAAAAGCCATACAGTTAGGAGCAGATGCTGTATCTATACATGTAAATATTGGATCAGAAACAGAAGCAGACATGTTAATGGAATTAGGCGAAATAGCTGAAACATGTAGCCAATGGGGAATTCCTCTCCTTGCAATGATGTATCCAAGAGGGCAGAAAATTAAAAATGAACATGATGTGGAGCTTGTTAAACATGCTGCAAGAGTCGGTTCTGAATTAGGTGTGGATATTGTTAAAACAAATTATACCGGAGATCCAGACACTTTTAAAGAAGTTGTTGAAGGAGCATTAGTTCCAGTAGTAATAGCTGGAGGCCCAAAAGTAGAAACTGATAGAGAATTATTAGAAATGGTAAAAGATTCTCTTGAAGTTGGTGGAGCAGGCGTTGCATTTGGAAGGAATCTTTTCCAAGCAAAATCCCCTGGAAAAATTACAAAAGCTATTTCTGAAGTCGTGCATAAAGACTTAGATGTTGATGAAGCTTTGAAAATCTTAGAATAAACTTGTAACCAATATTTAAATTAAGGAGATTTGATTTTGACTGAAAAATTCGCTTGGATTATGTCCCCAGATAAGGAATGGGAAGAAAAAAAGGACTTAATTACTACTGCACTTGAATCTGGAATTGATTATGTTTTAGATTTGAAAGATATTAATAATATAAAAAAATTAGGAAACATAAAAATTATAAGCGAAGATGAAAATGCAGATATGTGTCTTGTTGGAAACAACGGAGAAGGAGATGGAACTCTAAAATTAGACATTAACACGGATTTAAATGATTCTATCGACTTGGAAATAGCTAAAAACCTTAAAAATAAAGGAAAAAAAGTTGTAGCATATGTTGAAATCAATAGTAAAAAACATGAAGAGTTAGCTAGAGTTTTGGGAAAAATAGTTGACTATTTAATACTTGTAGGGAAAGATTGGACAGTCATCCCACTTGAAAATATAATTGCTGATCTTCAAAGTGAAGAAGTAAAACTAATTGCTGCTGTGAATAGTCCAGAAGAAGCTAAATTAGCTATTGAAACTTTAGAAACTGGTTCTGATGGAGTTATATTCCAACCAAAAACATTTAAACAGATAAAAGAAATTGCCAAAATAATTGAAGATGCTTCTAATGAAGAATACGATTTAAAAGAAGCTACAATTACCAACATTAAACCTGTAGGCAGTGGAGATAGAGTATGTATTGATACAACTTCCATGATGTCTCAAGGTGAAGGTATGTTAATTGGTTCTTATTCAAAAGCCATGTTTCTAGTCCATAGTGAATCTCTTGAGAGTGAATACGTTGCTTCAAGGCCTTTTAGAGTAAATGCAGGGCCAGTTCAAGCATATATTATGGTTCCAGGCAATAAAACAAAATACTTATCTGAGCTTGAAACTGGTGATGAGGTTCTAGCTGTAGATAAAGATGGTGAAAGTAGAACTGTTATAGTAGGTAGAGTCAAAATAGAAAAAAGGCCCCTTATATTAATAGAAGCAGAATTTGATGGAATTAAGATAAAATCATTATTACAAAACGCTGAAACAATAAGGCTTGTGAATGATAAAGAGGAAGCTATTTCAGTATCAGACATCCAAATTGGAGATAAAATTAAAGTATTTATTGATAAAGGAGCAAGACACTTTGGAATGTCAATAGAAGAAACAATAATTGAAAAATAGTTTTTGTGAAATTATGAGTGAAAAATATCGTTGTTTTTTAGCTATTGATATTAATCAAGATTTAATTCAGAATATCTTGAAAGTTCAAAATGAATTTAAAAAAACTGAAAATAATATAAAATATGTTGAAAAAGAAAATTTTCATTTTACACTTAAATTTTTTGGAGACATAGATAAAAAGAAAATCATTGAAGTTAAAAATGTTATAAGAAAAGTTTTAAATGAAAATAATTTGAAAGATGAATTTTCTAACCAAATATCTATTAAAGGAATTGGAACTTTCCCAAATGAAAATTATATGAAAGTTTTATGGGTTGGATCTGAAAACAACCCCTTTTTAACTAAATTACATGAAAAATTAGACTCAGAATTTAAAAAAATTGGATTTAAATTAGATAAAAACTTTAAAACTCATATTACAATAGGAAGAATAAGAAATTTAAGAGATAAAAAAGAATTTAAATCAAAAATAAGAGAATTAAAAGATATTGAAATTGGGAATATGGATATTGAAAAAATATCTTTAAAAAAGAGTGAGCTAACTCCAAATGGACCTATTTACTCTGAAATCAAAATTTTTGATTTATAATTCAAATTCTAAAATATAATTATAACTATTAATAATAAATATTATCTCAGATTTATTTAGTTATTATTTTATATTAATTATGGAATATTATTGCAAAACTCATTTAGCTATTATTCTAGCTATTATTCTAGCTATTATTACGGCCATATTATAGCTATTATTAGTAAACTATTATGGATTATTATAGGCTACTATTATTATAAATTATTAGTATAAATATTATTATAAATATTATTTTAAATATTATTTTAATTAACCAAAGTTTATAATTATTAATATTATTAAGTGATTTTATGGACTATAAAAAAATATTAAAAGAAATAAAACCTACAGAATTGGAAATAGAAAAAGTTCATGAAATTGCTAGGGATGCTATTAACTATATCAATAATAAATCTAAAGAGGAAAATATTGATGTTGAAGCTAAACTTGTAGGTTCAATAGCAAAAGGAACTTGGTTGTCTGGAAGTTCAGATATTGATATCTTTATTAATTTTCAACTTGAATCAGATGAAGATTATCTAAAAGAAAAAGGCCTTTATTTAGGATATGAATGTAGTAAACATTTAAATGGAATAGCTGAAGAACATTATGCATCTCACCCTTATCTTACTAGCCATATTAATGGATATGATGTTGATTTTGTTCCATGTTATAAAATATATAATGCTGAAGAATTGAAATCCGCAGTAGATAGAACAATTTTACATACCAATTATATTCAAAAACACTTAAAAACAGAAAAACAAAAAGAAGAAGTTCTAATTCTAAAGAAATTTATGAGTGCAGTTGGTACTTATGGATCAGAATTTAAAGTAGGAGGATTTGCAGGATATCTTTGTGAAATATTAATATTAAGATATAATAACTTTGAAGAAACTTTAAAAGCAGCATCTAATTGGAGAAATAAAACAGTTATTGATTTAGAAAATTACAAAACAGAAAAATCATTTAAAGATCCACTTATAGCTATTGACCCAACAGATAAAAATAGAAATGTTGGAGCAGCATTGAAAAAAGAAAAAATGGCAGAATTTGTTATAGCTTCTAGAAATTTTCTAAACTCTGATGAAAAAGATAAAATAAAGTTTTTCTATAGAATTAACCCGGAAAATTATTATAATAAAAAATATAATGAGAATAAATATAATAAAAAGAAATATAATAATAAACATAATAAGGAATTAAACCTTGAAAATTCTTATAAATCAGTTTATGAACAATTTAAAGATAGAAAAACTAAAACAATTACAATAAAATTTAATATTCCAGATATTCCAGTTGATTCAATTCATCCTCAGCTTAAAAAAACCCAAGAATCTATTGAAGAAAAATTAGAGGATAATGATTTTTCTGTCTTCAAAAGTGATTATTGGACTGATGAGAAAAAAATTGGGTTATTCATATTTGAATTAAATGTTTACAAACAGAGCAATTATTATATTCATGAAGGTCCTAAGGTTTGGGATAGAAAAGCTTGTGATAATTTCATAAAATCACATCCAGAAAATTATTACATTATTGAAGACAAACTAGTTTTAAATAAAAAAAGACAGTTTAACTCTGCAAAAGATTTCATTAAAAATATTTTAACAAAAGAAAATATAAACAATATAAAAGTTGGAAAAAATATGAAATGTCTTTTAATAGATACATATAAACTGAACACAATGAAAAATTTATTAAAAGAAGAATTATTAAATGAAAATTTAGAATTAATGGAATTTTTAGACGATTTTTTAAATCCTGGACAACTCTTAAAAAGATAAAATAAATATATCTATAAATATAATTTTATCTTTATACATGAAAAAATAATATTTATACAAAGAAAATTTTATTATTGCAATTATTTATACATTTCAAGTTTTAAATAATAATAATAATAATAATGATAATGATAATAATATAATTAAAATAATATATCTAATTAATTTATTTTTTTAAATCTAATTCAAAAGATGTTTTTAAATTAGGATTAAATCTTATTTTTTTATAAAATTTATGAGCATCAATCCTATCATTATTACTTTGTAGAGCTATTCTATGACAATTTTGTTTTTTTCCATATTCAACTGCCATTTTAACAATCTCTTTTCCAATTCCTTTACTTCTATAATTTTTATCAATAATAAGGTTTTCAATAATTCCTATTGGTCTACCTTCATGAGTTAAATTAGGAATTATAACTATAAAAACAGAAGCTATTACTTTTTTATTTTCAATTGCTATAAAATATTTTATATTATCATTTATAGCTAAGTTCCATATCTCCTCAGCTTTATCTAGCCTTATCGGATTTTCATCTGGGTGTAATTGTTTATAAAGATTTAATATTCCCTCTAAATGTTCTTTTTTTCCTATTAAAAATTCCATAAAAACTCTCCAAAAATTATAAAACTACAAAAAATCAAAGAAATTACTTTTTATACTAAAAAAAATTATCAGCTAATCTCTTTCTTCAACAAATTTAGGAACTGCACTTTTAAGTGGATCAAACCATTCTCTATCTTTAACTTCAGTACATTTCATACTAACCTTTGAATGAAGAGAAGTGGGAAGCCTGAGAATTCTTTTAAGATCAATAGAAACTTTTGCATCAATAGTAGCTAAATTGACTCTAGCCATAGATTTAACCATATCTTTATATCTTCTAGGACCTATCTTACTTTTAAAAATTCCCCACTGGTTGTCTTCAAGTAGTTCCCTATTTTTAATAATATCTTTCAACAATTTAGGATTAATTCCATCAATAGACTCTTTTCCAGTTAAATGTTGAATATTATATTTAGTCCTATCTGTGAATATCTTTGGATATGCTATAGGAATAGAAAAATGTTCAAAGTTATAGCTACTTCCAGTTCCACCTTCAATATTTCCATATTGCAAATTTGGAACTTCAGCTCCAGCTACATATTTTAATATTTCTGATCGAAGGTCACTATCAGAACCCATAATTTCCTCATCTAAGATTCTTATATGATATCCTCTTCCAGAATATATTAAATGAATATTTTTTAAACCTATATCTCCTTCTAAAGTATCAATTAGATTATTTACAATTTCAAGAGCTTCTCCTAGACATATTTCACAAACACCATCACAATTACATGATCTTATAGGAATATCTTTAGCATCAACATCAAAAACATACTCTGATTTAATCCAATCCCCTCTTCTTCTAGGATTTTCATAAAAAGCAACCGAAATATAAGCTGCAAAAGGAGTTTTATATCTTAAAAAACGTCGAAGAGAATCTTTACCCTTAAAAACTTTATATCTATCATTAGGACCATGTCCTAAATGATCAAATCCAAATTCACGTTTATTAAGACCATTTAATATAAATTCAGGTAAATCTTTATCCGACCATTCATCCCGATAATACCTTCTTCTTTCTTCTAAAGTAGCTGGCTCAAAAATAATATCACCAAATATTTACTAAATATTTTTTACATCTAAATTAACATAATACACTAAAATTAAATAATAATAATAATATTATAATATATAATTAATCTTAATGAATATAATCAAAAAACCCAAAAGGAATTAAAACCCCAAATTGGAATTAAAATATATTATAATAAAATATAGTTTATTTTAATAAATTATATTCATTTTCAATTTATTATTCATTTTCAGTTTGATTTTCAACTTTTTGTTTTGTCTTTCCTTGTTTTTGAAGCTCCCACTTAGCTCTCGAATAATAAGAAAGAGGGTTTCCAATTTTTTCACATGTTTTATCAGGCCTACATAGCTGAGGTAAATGCATTTTAATTTTTTCACAACTCATAGGAGTATACCATTTAGTTTCTCCTTCATTTTCAAGATCAGGATTATTATGCATTCCAAAACCAAGTTTTGAAGTAATATTGATTTTTTCCTGAGGTTGATCCTCAAATAATGGAGGAGAACAATTATCTGCAGCTTCATAAATAAGAGGTAAAATCTCATTTAAAGTTATTGTTAGATTAGGATCAATGTCAGATACCTTTACATCAACTCCCTCATTTTTAAAAATTCCCGGATATAAACGAGCATAAGAAATAAAAGAGGTTAAAAGGAGAACAATTGCGTCATTTCTTCCTCCCGATGAAACACCTTCAACAGTATTAGCTATACATGGAGGAAAAGCTTCTTTTATTAATTTTCCAATTTTCATATAGCCATCTTGCCCACTTGGACCATAATAATCACTATACTTAGCATTGAGTTTATTAATAGTTTTAGTTATTCCTTCAGCAAGTTTAGAAATAGCTGGATGGATTTCAATTGTAGAAGACATTTCTTTTATTTTTTTAAGATAGTTTTCAGTATTTTGCATTATCATTTTAGTTAATATTAATTCTTTAATACTATCCCCAATTATAATATCATACATTCTATCTGGAGCCCTATCTCTAAATTTATCCCCAAAACGATTGATAAAATCCTCCTTATTTAATATTATCTTTCCTTCATCAAGAACTAAATCAGTGAGAGAAATCTTTTTAGAAGCCACTAAATCTTTTAAAAATATCCAACTAATTTTTTCATCAAATATCAATTGATTGAGTAAACTATTAACAATTTCTTTTCTTTCATTAGGCATTAATTTAACTAATCTTTCTTCAATGAGCTTTCCTTGAGATTCTACAAATAATCTAGATTCACGAGAATTAATATTAAAATTAGTAGCTATAGCTTGAGAAAGTAAATGAAAAGAAATAATATCTGCTTCAGCTATCTCTTCATTTAAAAGATAGCTATAATCATCATTGATAAAATTTTTATTATTTTTACGTTCAATAAACCATTCTATACGCTTAATAGCTAAATCTGCATAGCTCTTAGGTATCAAATAATCATCACTAATATTTTGACGTTTATCATGAGTAACTATATAAACTAATTCATCATTATTATAAAATACATCCTCAAGATTTCCTTTTTTCTTAACTATCTCTTGACCTTCTTCAGAAAGAGGATTTATAAATGACAATAAAACCATATTATTTATTTTATCATTAATCATTAAAAAAATTATTTATAAAAAAATTATAAAAAATTACTTACAAAAAGATTAATTAAAAAATTAATTAAAAAATTAAAAAAAATTATTTATAAAAAAATTATAAAAAATTACTTACAAAAAATTATAAAAAATTTAATTATAAAACAATATTTTTTTATTAATATTTATTAAATAAAAAAGATTATTTGTATAATTTATCTTATTATAAAAAATGTTAAAAATAAATAAGAAATAAAGATATTGTTAATTTTTATATGAGAGATTATTATATTCTTTTTTAAATACATAATAATTAATATATTCTATTAAAAATATTTTAAAATGTTGAAATAATGATTAATTAATAATTAGTTGTTTAAAAGAGTTTATTATAAGTATAATTAATAAATAGCTATTTTAAAATTAAACATCAAATTTATATAAGAAAAAAAGTAGAGATATAACATATTTAATTTTTTAAATATTCTATGTTTTTTAGATATAATAAAATACTATCTAATTCTTACAAAATTATAATAAAAGAATTAAAATTTATCAAATAACTTTAACAAAATAAAAAATTAATTAATAGGAGGAAAAAGATGTCTAAAATATTTATTTCATGTGCACTTCCATATGCTAATGGACCCTGTCATTTAGGGCATTTAAGATCAACTTATATCCCAGCAGACATTTATGCTAGATATAATAGGATGATTGAAAATGAAGTATTACTTGTTGGAGCAACTGATGAACATGGAACTCCAATTGCAGTAAAAGCAGATAAAGAAGGTAAAAAACCTATTGAAATAGCTACAAGATATCATGAAATGATTGTAAATGATTTAAAATCATGTGATATATCCTTCGATAGTTTTACACGAACCACAGATCAAACTCACTATGATATAGCTCAAAATTTCTTTTTAGATTTATATAAAAAGGATTTAATCTATGAAAAGAAGATAAAACAATTGTATTGTGAAAAATGTAAAAAATTTTTACCTGACAGATATGTGGAAGGAACATGTAAGTATTGTAAATCTGAGGGTGCAAGAGGAGACCATTGTGAAAGTTGTGGTAGGCATTTAGATGTAGGAGACCTAATAGATCCTAAATGTTTAACTTGCGGCCATACCCCCATAATAAAAGAATCAAATCATTATTTCTTCAGACTCAGTAGTTTTCAAAAGAGTATTGAAGAATATATAAATTCTAACAAAGAAATGCCTGCAAATGTAAAAAATTATGCTAAAAATTGGCTAAAAGAAGGATTAAATGATTGGATATTGAGTAGAGATATGGAATGGGGCATTCCAATTCCACTTGAAGGAGTAGAAGGAAAAATAATATATGTATGGGGAGAAGCATTCTTAGGATACATTTCTTCTGCAGTACAATGGTCAAAAGAAACTGGTGAAAAATGGGAAGACTATTGGAATGATACCACAATTCATTTTATTGGAAAAGATATAATATACCATCATGCACTATTTTGGACATCTCTTTTAGAAGGATACGGCTGTAGACTCCCAACTAATATTATTGCAGGCGAATATCTTTCACTTGAAGGGAGAAAAATGTCCACAAGTCAAAATTGGGTAATTTGGGTAGAAGATTTTGTTAAAAAATATGATAGTGATTTATTAAGATATTATCTTACAATAAATGCTCCTTTAAGTAAAGATACTGACTTTTCTTGGGATGATTTTGGAAGAAGAATTAATGATGAACTAGCAGATGTACTTGGAAATTTTTTACATAGAACATTTACATTTACTAAAAAGTTTTTTGATAATAAAGTTCCAGAATACAATAAACCAAATGATGACGATAGAGCTTTTGAAGTGGACATTGAAGAGATACCAAACACTGTGGGAAAACTAATTGAAGAGTTTAAATTTAGAGAAGGGCTTGTTGAGATAATAAAAATAGCTAAAAAAGGAAATAAATATTTCAATGATCAAGAACCTTGGAAAGCTATTAAAGATGACCATCAACGTGCATCTAACTGTTTATATCTATGTAATCAGCTTACAAAAGTCTTAGCTATAATTTTAAAACCATATATACCAAATAAAGCTCAAGAGATTGGTAATATATTAAATATTTCTAATGAAGCAAAATGGAATGACTCGAAAATTCCTATAGAATTCCATCATGAAATAAATAAAGCAAAACCTTTATTTAAAAAAATAGAAGAAGAAACACTTGAAAAAGAAAAGAAAGATCTTTATAAAAATTTAGAAGATAAAGAAAATGAAAAAGAAATAAATAACAATACAAATTCAATAGAGACTGGAGATGAAAAATTGAGTGAAAAAATTACTATAGACGATTTTGCAAAGATGGACATTAGAATAGGAGAGATATTGGAAGCTGAAAAGATTGAAGGTTCTAATAAGTTATTAAAATTGCAAGTAAATATAAAAGAAAAACAGATACAAGTTGTAGCAGGAATTGGAAAAAAATATTCTCCTGAAGAATTAATAAATAAAAAAGTTGTTGTATTGGTTAACTTACCTCCTGCAAAATTATTTGGAGTTAAATCTGAAGGAATGATACTTGCAACCGACAGTGCTACATTATTAGCTTGTGAAAATGGAGAAATAGGAGAAAATATAAGATAATTTCAAAATTATACTACTAAAACAATTTTGATAAATAATTAAAATTTTTTAATAAAATAATTAGAAATAAAAATTAATTAGAATAATTATAATGAATATAATTTAATAAACTAATTAAACAATTTAATAAAAATAAAAAATGAATGAAAAAAAGAGTATAATAAAAAAATAATGTTAAATATGAAACAAGAGATTAACATATTTTAAACATTATAAAATAAAAATTAAATCCTATTATACCTTCACACTTCAATAATAATGAAATTGGCGTTATTCTCAAATTATTGTAAGTGTTAAGTCCTCACGGTGATTAAATGGATGAGTCTATTCTTATAAGTAAGACTGAAAAATATTTAAACAAAATCCAAAATGAAAAAGTAAATTTGGAAAATATTTCTAAAATAGAAGTATTTAAATCAGTTTATTGTAAGTTTACAGAAAGATTAAATAAGCTACATGAAATGAAAGATGATATGGATCTAAAAGGTTATACTGCACCATATAGATCTTTGAATAAATATGGATCAAATGTTTCAGGAGATGTTGCTTTTGAAGAAATTAGTGAAATAAATAGGCATGGACAATATTTCAGGATGAAAGCAACAGCTAAAAAAAACATATTAGACCGTGTTAAATCCGCAATTGATGCACATAAAATAGCTATTGGGCATTTAGAAGAGTTTGGAATTTTTAAATGTGAATCTTGCTCTAAAACATACAAACCCTCTATTTTCATGGAATTAACTAAAAAAGAAGATAATAAAGAAGATAATAAAGAAAATAGAGAGAATAATAGAAAAGAAAGTGAGAATAAAAATATTAAGAGTGATGATGAAAATATAATTCTAGAAGAATGTTCCTGTGGAAGCAATGAATTTAAGTTTGAAATTAATAAAACAGGAGTTTATAGGCTAGAAATAATACAATATTTACCATTATCTGGAAATTATATGGTTTTAATGTCAGGAATGACAAGTTGGGGCAGAGAATCTTTCAAAAAGGTTTTAAGTATTTTGAAACAGGAACGAAAGGGGGTTGTTAAAACTGTCTCAGCAGTAGTTAAGTTTAAAGAAAATGATCGTTGGATTAGAAAAAGAGTATCTTTAGACTCAGAATATGTTAATAACTATGAAGAAGAAATAAGAAAGCAATATGGTAGAAATGTAAGAATAGAATTTCTACAATTCCATCGAACTAAACCAACTATAATTAATGATAAGCATGCAAGAACTGCATTGGCCATAGGTTATGCAAAATATGCAGAAACTATCGTTCAAAATAATAAAGAATCAGTTTTTAAAGACAAAATTAGTAATATTTATAAATTAGCCAAATATGATGAAATAGTAAGGGATATAAAATTACAAAGACCTAAATTTATTGTGGGTGAAGACTCATTAGAAGAATGGAGAAGGTTTGAAACTGAAAATAGGTTAAAAACTGTTGGATTAATGAGTAAAAGAGAAAATTTAGACCCTCAATTAAAACAAGATATTAATAAAAGAAAGAATATTGAAAGAAAAGTTTTTTCAGAAGTAGCTTCAACATTAATATTATGGGACATATTTAAATATTACTTAACAACTTCTCAAGATAGGCGAAAGAGGTATGGTGGACCATTTCCATATCTAAGAAGTGATATTGATAGAAAACAACGAAAAATTTTTGAAAATATGAATAAAGAGTCTGTTAATATCCTTAAAAATAGTGAAACTGAGAAAATTATTGAATTAAATAATATGGATTTATTACTAAATAAAAAATTCAACTTAGAGAAAAAAATAAAAGGATCTAACATTAAAATTAACTATGTAGCACTTGGTGCAGCAGTGATAAGCTCTAATTGTAATGTACCAGTTTCATTATCTTCAAAAATATTTAATGTCAAAGAAAAAAGTGTTGAAAAAGAAATTAAAAATATTGATACCTTTAAAAAACCAAAAAGTAATAAATCTAAAAAATTCCTAGAAATGATAAAAAATAAGTAGTTTATTTTAGTAAAAATAAATAAATTAATATTGAAAAAGAAATAAATTATATTATGTAAGTTAAAATGGTAATTGAAGAAGAAAATAACGAAAACGGTTCCAATGTCCATATTAGCTCCCAATTAAGTTCAAAAATGATTGTTGACTTAATGGATAAATATCCTAACCTAAAAAAAATTACTTGTCCTCCTAGCATATATAATAGAATTTCAAAAAAATATTTAGAAGTTTTAGAAGAATTAGAAATAGATGTAGAAGTTAAACATAATTGGAGAACTCCAAAAAAGTATTCTGATGAAAAAAAGAAAGAAATTATTGATTTAATAAAAAATGGGAGTACTCCATTTGAAATAGCTGAACATTTAAATTTGCCTTTAAAAACTGTTTATTATATGAAAAATAGTTATGATAAAGAAAAAATTAAACTTAAAAGAGGAAAAAAGAATAAATATGATGACTCAATAAGAACTAGGATTAAAAATTTATATAAATCTGGAGTTTCAGCACAAAAAATTGCAAAAAAAGAAAAAATTCCCATTAGAACTATTTATTATATAATAAAAAATGGTTAAAAACTAATAATAACTAATAATAACTAATAAAAACTAATAAAAACTAATAATAACTAATAAATACTAAAAACTAATAAATTATTTACAAAAATTAGACTTAAAGATAAATAATAATTTAAATTTAATTAATAAGAAATAAAATAACTTAAATCAAGGATTATTAAATATTTAAAGGTGAAAAATTGACAAATATGCTTATTACAAATCCAGACATTTCAATAGTCTTGATTTCTGCTGTGTGTGGTATTTTAGGGTTTTTTGTAACTAGGTTTACAATGCCTAGATTGATAAATAAACTTGAAAGAGCAAACATAATAGGGAAAGATATTCATAAAACTGCTAAACCAATAGTTGCTGAAATGGGTGGAATTGGAATATTATTTGGATTTATAATAGGAATATTTGCTGGTATCTATTTACATCCTGTGTTAACTTTCCCATTAACAGTTGTTTTATTGGTTATTCTCCTTGTTGGGATTATTGGAATGGTAGACGATCTTTTAACATTATCATCAAAAGAAAAGTTCATATTACTATTTTTAGCAGGCATACCATTAATATGGATAGCACCTCCAAATGTAGGATTACTTTATATAATTTTAATCCCAATAGCAGTTTCAATTGTAGCGAATCTTACAAATATGCTAGCAGGGTTAAATGGAATTGAATCTGGTCTTGGTGTAATAGCTATGACCTCTTTAACCATATCCTGCATAATTCTTGGGAAATATGACGTGGCAATCATAAGTATGAGTATGTTAGGAGCATTAATTGCATTTTTACTTTACAATAAATACCCTTCAAGAGTTTTTCCTGGAGATACAGGAACTTTAATTATTGGAGCGACAATAGCAGCAATTGCATTTATTGGTAGGATGAAATTAATTGCATTCATAGTCCTTATTCCAAATATACTTGATGCATCAATGAAATTTTATAGTGCAGGAGTTATGGAGAGACAACAACATAGACCAACTGAAGTTAATGAAGAAGGTAAGCTTATAATTCCCGATCAAGGTTTTAAATCATTGATTAGGTTAGTTCTTAGAAAACCTATTAGTGAAAAAGAGGCTGTGAGAATTATTTGGGGAATAGGAATTGTATTTGGAATATTAGGAATCATTGTAGCAATAATTCTTCCAAGTGTAATTGGAAACACTACTTTAGCCCAATTTATTAAGTATAAAGATATTTTATATTATTTATTCTAATAATATTATGAAAATTTTATAATATTAATAGAAAATAAATATATAATAATATTAAATTAAGCTATTAAATAATTGATAGCTTAATAATTAATTTAAATATTATCAAACCCATTGAACATTTGCTGTTGTGTATAAATGTTTTTTAGAAAAACAAGGGTTATATAACCCATTAGATAAATTATTTGTATTAAAAGCTAATGTTATACTTTTTCTTAAACTAAAATTTATTTTTTCCCCAATAGAAACCATATCTTCCCTTGAGATTAGTGAAGTAGAAGAAGCATAAACCCTTATTTGAATGCTAGTTTTATTATATCTATCATCAAAACCCCTATTGATTGTTTCTATTTTTACTATTTTTATAGAATTAGGATGTATTAAAACAGTGTTATTAATTTTATATTTATCATAAGCACTTTCTTCAAGAACACTTATTATTCCAGCATTTAAACCAGGGTTAATTCCGTTTTTAGCTGCAAGAATAGCTAAATTGAAATCATAGATATTGCCTAAAAAATTAGCCATTAATAAAACTGTAACTATACTAAAGCTAATTAAAAAAAGAAATTCTATTGATCCTTGCCCTTTATTCTCATTTTTAATTATCATATTATCCTCAATTATCTCATTAATTATTCTAAAAATTTTAAAAAATAGATCAAGAAATTATAAATATTTACAAATTAAATTAGTTAATTTTATAAACTTGAACTCCTGTCATATTATTTTTATCTATTGATTTTTTAATCTTATATGAATTTCCAGGATACATTTTAAAATCATCAACCAGATCATTATTAATATTAATTATTCTAACAGGTATTATTTTAGACTCAGCTTTTTTATTTTTAAATTCTAATAAGACTTCATTTTGATTTATAGTTAGTGAAAAATAATTTTCAGAAATATTATATGGAATTTCAATCGTTTTTCCATATCCTAAGTAATTTGAATTAACTTGGTTTATAATATTAGCTATTTCATCAATTAAAGTTCTCCCATTTAAATCTTCTTCAATAATTTTCTCATTTTCTAAATTAGTTCCAACTATATTAAACATAACAATTCCAATAATTAAAGTAAAAAATATTGAAAATAAAAAATCAATAGTGTATAATCCTTTTGAATCCATGAAAAAAGATTATTTTTTAATATTTAAATGATTAACTGATTTTTTTATATAAAAATGTATTAAATAAGAAATTTTCTAATAAAAGAATAAAATTATTAAAGAAAATAAGATTATTAAATATATAAAATCTAATCAAAATACAAAGTTAATCAAAATACAAAGTTAATCAAAATAGAAAGTTAATCAAAATACAAATTTAATCAAAAATAATTAAGTAAAATATTAAAAATTAAATAAAATGATAAAAATTGATTTAAATAATAAAAATATTTAACAGAGCTAATTAAAATATCTTTTTTAAAAATAAAAGTATCTGAATAGAAATAATAATATAATTAGAAGTATAATAATAAATATTAGTTGAGAAAAATGTATGAATTATTATTATTTACTGGAGGAGTTTATAAATTTAATGAATTTAAAGAATTCATTGAAGATATTGGTGGATTAATAATTGAAATGGAAAGTTTTAAAATTAGCAGAGGAATGTATTTTTTAAGTGAAGAGATTAATGTACTAATTCTTGTTCCAGTGGGGGAAAAAGAAGAAATAGAATTTTTTGCTAAAAATATTAAAGGATCCATCGAACAAGTGAAAATGGAAGAAAAAGAAAGTGAAAAAGTAATAATAATATTTGAAATTTATAAAAAGTTAAAAATTAACAAATTATCAAGTATTGACGAGATAGTAGCTAATTTAATAGATAATAATGAATTTATCAAAATAAAAAACAGAAAAAATGAAATAAAAATAAATAAAGAGGAATTTTTAGAAAAAATTACTAACTTATTAATACTAATGGAAGAAATGGAAATAATAAAAAGAATAGAAAAAGAAAAAACTAGTTATTTCAAGATTAAAAAATAGATGAGAAAATCTAAAATCAAATGAAAATCGATAATAATAATGAATTAAAGCTAAAAATATTATAAATAAAAACTAAAAAATTAATTAAAAACTAATTAAAAACTAATTAATATAAAATTAATATAAAATTAATTATCATGAAAATTATAAATAATATATAATATTTAAAAAACAAATGAATTTAAATAATTTTATGGTAGAGAGGATAATATGAGGATTTTTATACTTAGTTCAGGAGAGTATGGATCTAAAATAGTAAATGGAATAGCTACTCATGGATTTGCACCAAATATTGTAGGAATACATGAATTCCCTTCAAAAGATGATTTGCCCGAATTTATAGACGATATAAGTGGATATATACCAGAAAATATTCCAGATTCAGATTTAATAATAGCAGTAGGACTTTATGGAGACATAAATATGGTTATTCCAGAAGTAGTTCAAAAATCAGGAGCTCAATCTGTAATTGCACCTATTTATCATCCAAAACAACTACCAATAGGTCTTCAAAATGAAATCAAGGGCGAATTAAGCGAAAATAAAACAATCATATTCCCCAAACCATTTTGTGGATTAACTCCTATAGGCGATAAATATATAGACAAATTTGCAGAAATCTTTGGTAAACCAAAATTTGAGATAAAAACAGATAGTGAAACAGACAAAACTGATTTAAATAGCACTATTTCTTCTATAAATGTAATAAGGGGTGCACCTTGTGGTTCAAGTTGGTTTATAGCTGAAAATCTAAAAGGAATATCTGTTAAAGATGCTGAATTTGAAGCAAACAATAAACTCCATAATTTTCCATGTGTTGCCTCAATGGCTAGTGATAACATAACTGGAGATACAGTACTTCATATTGCTAGTTATCGTACTAAAGAAGCCATAAAAAGAGCTCTTGGTTTTACTTGCAAAGTTCCAATAGTTGATTCAGAAGTTTGTGAAGGTCTCGAAGAATGTGAAAATGTATGCTTAAATTGTTGTCCAAATGTACTTACTGGTGTTAATACTATCTATCATGATGAAAATGGCAAAGCTGTAATTGATCCTGCATCATGTGGAGTATGTGAAATCTGTATACGCGAGTGTCCATATGGAGCTATTGAAGTCTACGAAAAAAAGGTTAATGTTGATAAGGATAAAGATTAAATAAAAATATATATTGATTATAATATTATATAATTAGCTAATAAGATAATAGATAAACTAATAATTAATTAAGAATACATAGTATTAGTATTAGTATTAGAAATAAGTTTATTTTGAAATAACTATATAATAATAATTCTTATTATAAATTAATTCAGAGATAATTTAAAATGTTTACACATATAAATAATTAATAATTTCAATTTAATTATAATAATTGAAATATCATGCATAAAACTAAAATTAATTCATAATTATGTGATATAATGAAAGGAAAAGTAATTTTTATAGGTGCTGGTCCTGGTGACCCAAAATTATTAACGATTGGTGGATATCAAGCAATAAAAAATGCAGATATAATAATATATGCAGGTTCATTAGTTAACCCAGAAGTCTTAAATCATCGAAAAGAAGTTGCAAAAGTTTATAATAGTGCATCAATTGATTTAAATGAGATTATAAATATTATTGAAGAAGGAATATCTGAAAATAAAATAATCGCTAGAGTTCATACAGGCGATCCATCTATTTATGGAGCTATTGGAGAACAAATTAGGGAATTGAAAAAAAGAAATATAGATTATGAAATAATTCCTGGAGTAAGTTCTGTTTTTGCAACAGCAGCTACACTTGAATCTGAACTTACATTACCACAAATATCACAAACAGTAATCATAACTAGACCTGAAGGAAGAACACCCAAACCAAAAAAAGAAAGTTTGGCTAGTTTAGCAACACATCAGGCTACCATGTGTATATTTCTTGGAGTTGGAATGATAGAAAAGGTTGTAGAAGAACTAAAAGAGGGTTTTAATGGCCAAGAAGGATATAATGAAAATACTCCTATAGCTGTAGTAAAAAAAGCTTCATGGAAAGATGAATTGATAATTAAGGGAAATTTATCCAATATTGTTAGTAAAGTTAAAGAAGCAAAGATTACTAAAACCGCAATGATTGTTGTTGGGGAAGTTCTAGACCCTGGTGACTTTGAAAGCTCAAAATTATATGATAAAAATTTTAAACACGAATATAGAAAATAAATGACAATTAATATAAAAAAAATGAAATTCAATTAAAAATAAGATAGAAAAAATAAAAAATCATATAATAAAAAAATTTAAAATAAGGAATTATATTTAATAATAATTAAAAATCAAGTGCAATAAATTAAAAATAAGTTAAAAAATTATAATTTAAGAATTATTATATATTTTTCTAAATTATTTCATAATTTTAAAATATTAAATATCTAGATTATTAAATATTTTAGATATTGATTATTTTAAAATCTTTAGACCCTCAGATGTTCCTATCATCACTTGATCAACCATTTGAGAAAAAATACCATTTTCAACAACCCCTGGTATTGAATTTAAATCTTTTTCTAGTTGAATAGGGTTATCAATTTTGGAAAAATCAGCATCAACTATAAAATTTCCATTATCAGAAATAACTGGCCCATCTTTATATCTAGCCATTCTTATTTTAGGATTAGCTCCCATATCTTTAAGTGCTGAAAAAACAGGTTTTTTTGATTCAGAAATAATTTCTAAGGGAACAGGAAACTTTCCAAGCGTATCAACTAATTTTGAGTCATCAGCTATTATAATAAGCTTATCTGCAGAATAATCAACTATTTTTTCTAATGTGTGGGCAGCACCTCCACCCTTAATTAAATTGAATTTAGGATCAATTTCATCAGCTCCATCGACAGCAATGTCGACATCATGTTCTTCTAAAGTGGTTACGGGTATTTTCCAGTCTTTTGCTAAAAGAAAAGATTGATATGAAGTAGGAACTCCCATTACCTCAATTCCTTCCTCTTTCATCCTAATACCAACTTTTTCAATGAAATAATGAGTTGTAGAACCAGTACCTAAACCAATAATTTGACCATCTTTAATTTCTTCTGCAGCTGAAAAACCTGCTATTTTCTTGAGATTCATATTAAACACCAAAAATACTAATAAAAAACAATGAAAGTTATTAAATAATAAAAAGATAAATTTTACATAGATTTAACAATAATTATCAATAAATGAAAAAGATTTAATAAAAGCTTTAATCTGTAGATAAAAGATTTAATAATAAAAACTTTAATACTAAAATCTTAAATAATAAGCTAAGCAATTTAATGATAAAAACTTTAATAATAAGCTAAGCAATTTAATGATAAAAACTTTAATAATAAAATCTTAAATAATAAGCTAAGAGATTTAATAATAAAAATTTTAATAATAGCTAAAAGATTAAATCAATTCTATAAAGACCAAATATCAAGGATGTAATCTTAAACAAACTTTAGTAAGACTAAGGCCTTTAGCACATCCAGAATCATGCTTACCTAGATTTTTAACAATAATACATTTATCACCAGATTTTAACCCATCAGGAAAACATAAATCATAATAAATACAATCAATATCACAACTTGGAGATTCAAAAGAAATATTTGATCCTTCAAAAGCCTTTTTAGAATCTATAAGAGCATCAATATCAGCTAATTCTACTTCAACAACTCTTACAATTCCTTCATTATGAACATTACATTTTTGAGTAATATCTTTTACATTAGTAATAACATATTTTCGTCCTTTTTCTAAAGAATCAACACAGGATGCTTTAAATCTACAACTTTCACATTCTTCAACAGGACCTTCAAATATAAAAGACATCCCTACTTCTGCTAGATTTTCTCCAATTAAAGTTATCATTAAATCACTCCTGTTTTTATAGCTAATTTCTTAGCTGCATCTCTAGAAAGTCCTCTATCACCTAATATTGTATAACGCTCTGGCCTTATTGTGTGTGCCATAACAAGAGCTTCAATAATGTCATCAGGATCGATTCCTAATTCATATGCATTAGTTGGTGCTTTCATATCTTTCAATGCACTTTTTATAATTTCCCAGTCTCCACCATGAAGACTCATCATCATTATAGTTCCAACTCCACATTGTTCTCCATGAAGAGCAGGTTTTTTAGCTATTTTATCCAATGCATGGCTAAATTTATGTTCAGATCCACTTGCAGGCCTACTTGATCCAGCTATACTAATTGCCATACCACTACTAAATAAAGATTTTACAACAAGCCTAGCACTTTCTTCTAAACCTTTTTTAATAGATTTTGATGATTTCATTATTAATTTAGCAGTCATTAAAGAAAGAGCAGCAGCAGATTCACTATATGAATCATTTTGAAGCCTATTGGCTAATTGCCAATCCTTAATAGCCGTATAATTGGAAACAATATCAGCACATCCTGCAGAAAGGAGTTTAAAAGGAGCATTACGAATTATGTTAGTATCTGCTATTACTCCAATAGGAGCTTGAGCAGTTAGAGAAACAGAGCCTTTATTATTTTTAATTGAAGCTAATGGCGAAGCTATACCATCATGTGAAGCTGCAGTAGGTACAGAAACAAAATAAATACCTGCATTAGTAGCTGCCATTTTAGCTACATCAATTATTTTACCTCCACCCACACCAATGATTAAAGAAGTATCATCTAGTTTATTTTCAACTTTTTCTACTGTTTCATATGTAGCTTCATTTATTGTAGAAAGATCAACGGAAAATTCTTGCTTTTCTAAGCTATCAATAGCCATTTCTGCCCCAATTTTAGATGTATTTGGACCAGTTACAACGAGAACATTCCCATTAAAGCGTAAATCTTTACATATGCTCCCAGTATTTTCTATAACACCAGCACCTATATGAACTTCTCTAGGCATCTGAATTTTTTTTGAATCCATAAGTATCTCCTATTATATTATAATATATATTAACCTCCACTAATAAAATAAGTTTTGATTTTTTAGTAAAATTAATAGGATATGTTAAGAATATCAAAAAATCAAAACTTATTTTATATATTTTAACACTACATGAAAAAGTATAAGAAAAAATTATTCATTAAAATTACATTATTAATTATAATTCAAGATAATAATAAATTATTATTTGTAAAATAAAAGCAAGATAAATAGAATATAATTATATATAAATAAATCAATAAAGAATATTTATATTATTAATAGATTATTAGATTATATATTAAATTTATTATCTCTTTTTAATTAATTATTATATTAAAATTATTATATTAAATTATTATATTAAAATTAAGTTATAATGATTAAAAAAATAAAATATTAAGAATAAAATATTAAAATATAATATTAAGAATAAAATACTAAAAATAAATACTAAAAATAGAGATTATATTAAAAATTATTGATAAAAATATAATAATAAAAATAGATATTGAAGATATAGATTATTTTAAAATTATTTATAAAAAATATAAGTTAACAATTAATAAAAAAATTATTTTAAATATCCTGGTGATTAAATGGAAGATTTCAGCCAATGGTTTCATAATATTTTAGAAGAAGCAGCGATAATTGACTCAAGATACCCAATAAAAGGAATGAGTGTGTGGTTACCTAATGGATTTAAATTAAGAAAACATATTATTGAACCCCTCAAAAAATTATTAGATAATGATCATGAAGAAGTATTATTTCCCCTACTTGTACCAGAAGATGAGTTAGCCAAAGAAGGAATACATGTAAAAGGATTTGAAGATGAAGTCTATTGGGTGACACATGGAGGACAAAAAAAATTAAATAAAAAATTAGCTATTCGTCCAACTAGTGAAACAGCAATGTACCCTATGTTTTCTCTTTGGGTAAGATCACACATTGATCTTCCTATGAAGTTTTATCAAGTAGTAAATACATTTAGATATGAAACAAAACATACAAGACCACTTATAAGAGTTAGAGAAATTACAACTTTTAAAGAAGCACATACTGTTCATGCGACAAAAAAAGAAGCAGATGAACAAGTTAAAGAAGCTATCAAAATTTATAAAGAATTCTTTGATATATTATCTATTCCATACATCTTAAGTAAAAGACCTGTTTGGGATAAATTCCCTGGTGCAGATTATACAATGGCATTTGATACATTAATGCCAGATGGAAAAACATTACAGATTGGAACTGTACATAACTTAGGACAAACATTTGCTAAAACATTTGATATTACATATGAAACAGCTGAAAGTACCCATGATTATGTTTACCAAACATGTTACGGACTTTCTGATAGAGTAATAGCTTCTGTAATTGGCATACATGGAGATGAAAAAGGATTAAAACTTCCACCAGAAATTGCCCCTAATCAAGTTACAATAATACCAATTATATTTAAAAAAGGAGGAGAAGAAGTTTTAGAAATGTGTAATGAAATAAAATCCTCCCTTGAATCTAATGGAATAAGAACTAATATGGATAATAGAGACATTAGACCAGGTAAAAAGTTTTATGAATGGGAATTAAATGGATCCCCAATAAGAATCGAACTTGGACCAAGAGATCTTGAAAATAAAAAAGCAATTATTGTTAGAAGAGACACTCTTGAAAAGATTGAAGTTGATTTAGAATCAGATTATGTTTCAAAAATTGAGGATTTATTTATAGAAATTTCTGAAAACATGCAAAAACAAGCATGGGATAAGATGAATAATTCTATTGTTTCCACAGATAACCTAGAAAATGTTAAAGAATTAATTAAAGATGAAAAAATAGTTTCATTTTCATGGTGTGGAGATGAAGATTGTGGAAAATCTATTGAAGAGATAACTGAAATAGATATACTTGGAACACAATCAGAAAATAGTGATTACAAAAATTCCAATGAATCAAAATGTATTAATTGTGGTAAAGAAGGCAAATTTACTGCATTAATGGCTAAAACTTATTAAATAATATTAATTTTGAATTGAATTGGAATAAAAATTAATGAACACTAAAAAAATAAAAAAGACAACCCCCATGGATAAAAAAAATAAAAAATTAAACAAATAAATATTAATAGAGAGTAGATAAAATGGATGAGATATATGCAATCATACCAGTGTCAAAATTTTCAAATGCAAAAACAAGATTATCTCCCTTTTTAGAATTAAAAGAAAGGGAAAAACTTCTTAAAGCTATGCTCAAAGATGTAACAAAAACATTGAAACCAGTCGTTGATGAAATTGTTATAATAAGTGCGGATAAAGAAGTATTGGAATATGCAAATAAGCTTGAGGTTTTAACACTTGTAGAAAATGAAGGCCTAAACTTAAACACAGCTATTTCTCAAGCCATGGATTGGTGTAGACATAAAACTAAAAAAGTAATCATTGTTCCATCAGATATACCACTTATATCTAAAACAAATATTGATGCATTGATAGAATCAGCCAAATCACTTGATTTTATAATAGTTCCTTCTAAAGGAGGAGGGACAAATGGCCTAATAATTAAACCATTAGCTATTGAAATGAATTTTGGAGAATTTAGTTTCAAAAAACATGTGAAAGAAGCTAATAAAAATGGTTTTGATCCTGTAATATATGATTCATTTTATATGTCACTTGATGTTAATATAACTGAAGACCTTGGAGAAATAATGATCCATGGTTCTGGATGTGAAACACAGAGCTTTTTAAAGAAATTAAAAATAGATGTTGAATCTATCCATGGTGCTGAAAGATTGAAAGTCACAAGAGAGAATAAATAAAGAAGATGATTAAATGATGGGGATTTCAATAGCGGGATTAGATCCTTCTGGAGGAGCAGGAATAATAGCAGACATAAAAACATTTTCAGCTCTTGAAATTCATGGAACATCAGTTATAACAGCATTAACAGCTCAAAATCCTAGTGAAGTTTTCTCATTAATGCCTATAGATAAAGGATATATTAAAGAACAATTTGATTCAATATTTGCAGAATATGGAGAAAATATTAAATATGGAAAAACTGGAATGTTATACTCTCCAGAAATAATTAAAACTGTAGCTAAAAAAATAAAAGAATATGATATTAATATTATTGTAGATCCAGTTATGGTTGCAAGTGCTGGAGAATCTCTCCTAAAAGAGAAAAAAGACATGAAAAATTCAAAAGAAACAATAGCTAATGCTCTTAAAAAATATATTCTCCCACAAGCAACAATTACAACACCCAATATTTCTGAAGCAGAAGTTTTAGCTGGAATGAAAATAAACAATCCAGAAGATGCGAAAAATGCTGCTTATGAAATTGGAAGAATTTGTAATGTTATAATAACTGGTGGACATCTTAATGGAATTAATACTATCTTTAATAAGTTTAATGATACATTGAAAACGATTGAAAAAAGCCTTATTAATACTACTAACACACATGGTAGTGGTTGTACTTTTTCAGCTGCTTTAACTGGTTATTTAATTAAAAATAATGATTTGAATAAGGCTATTAAAAAATCATTGGATTTTACAGAAATAGCTATAAAAAATGGACAGTATGGAACATTAAAACAAAACAATTGTTTAGGATTAAAATGATTGAAAATAAAAGATATAATTATCTTAAAACAATAAATTAACATAATGAAATTAAAACTCAAATTAATTAAAAAAGAATTATAATAAAAAATATAATAAGAAATATAATAAAAAATAAAATTAAAAAATAAAATAAGAAATATAATAAAAAATATAATAAAAAATTAAATTAAAAAATAAAATAAAAATTATAATAAAAAATATAATAAGAAATATAATAAAAAATATAATAAAAAATATAATAAGAAATATAATAAAAAATATAATAAGAAATATAATAAAAAATTAAATTAAA
>JADHEF010000420.1_pt1 | contig 45706 bp, 40 predicted proteins | sample 8952391 | NCBI WGS metagenome assembly JADHEF01 (sample SAMN16124439, study PRJNA663245) | bioreactor sludge metagenome | isolation source: sludge (nitrite) | place: India:Bengaluru | collected 2019-02-28 | reverse complement strand
TCTTCAAAGTTGGTGGGCCCAGCTGGACTCGAACCAGCGACCAAAGGATTATGAGACCTTTAAAAGTGGTAAGTTTATTGGCATTTATTGATATTGGTGACATAGTGTTGACATTCTGCCCCTTCTCGCATAACCTTGCAACGTAATGCAGGCATGTGCCGCAGCATTTGGAGGTGCAGATGGGGAAGCATAGAGGACGCAAGAAGATCCCAACTGTTTACGAAAAAGGCATCGCCATTCGCGAACTGCGGACAGATTATTTTGTTGTCGATTTCCAGGTCAAAAACCGCAGGGTTCGCAAGTGTTTCTCAGATCTGGATAAGGCAAAGGTTTACTGCCAACAGAAGAGAATTGAGATTACCAGCAAAGGCACCGATGCGCTCGTATTTACCGACAAGATGAGACATGACGCCCTTGAGGCTTGGAAGCTGCTAAAGGACACGGGAGTCAGTTTGCTTGATGTCGCAAAAGACTATGTGCGGCGTCATCCAACTACTCTGGGGGAGACTGTTGAAGAAACCTGCAAAAGGTACTTGGACAACATGGTTGCCAACGGCCGTCGTAAATTGTCGATTATTGACAAGAGACTAAAATTCGATGTGCTCTGTAAAGACCTCGGTACTCTGCAGACTGCAAGCCTTGAAAAAACTGATATCCAGAAATGGGCATCACAGTTCGCTAGCCCGAAAGCCGAAAAGCATGTGGGTGCTGCCTGTTCGCTGATGGCCTTTTTCAACGGGGAACTCAAACAACGTCGTAATAGTGACGAAAAACCGCCTGCGACATGGTGCACTAGATTGGTAGCTGTTCTATTCAAGAAGGCGCAGAGGAAGTATCCCGAAGCTGTGCCGGCTCTTACAGTGTTGTTCTTCGCAGGTCTTCGTCCAAATGAAATGCTGCGGCTTGCCTGGGAACAGATCGATCTTGATGGCAAAGTTATCCGTCTGACTGGTGAGCAGACCAAGACTCGCACGATGCGAAACGTGGCTATATCCGATAACGCACACCTGTGGTTAAAGGCATATCAAGGCAAGGGATTGGTGGTTGAGTCAGAAGGGCATTTTCGTAAACTGCGCAGAAATCTGATGCGTTCGTGTAAGGTCAAAGAATGGCCGGTAGATGTACCTCGCCACACTTTTGCGACCATGCACTACAACGCACACAAAAATGCGGCGGAAACGATGGCACAACTCGGGCACTTTGGAAACTCACAGATGTTCGTGACCCATTACAAGGGAGTTCCTGTGACAGCCGAGGATGTGGCCGCCTATTGGAAGATATCGCCGAAAACGAAAAAGGACATAAAGGGGATAGGGGACGGCACGGGGAATCAACCAAAGCCTTTAAAAGTTGTCCAAACGAACGCGAGGCAAGAGCCCGAATCTGCCACATCGGCGCTGACGGGTAAAAAGAGGTCTCGCCTGAAGTGAGGGAAGTTGTGCAGGGTACCCGGCTCACAACCGGGTACCCCGCACCTTCCACCTACGCCGCGATACGTCTTGCTCCAGCTTCAACAGCACCGGCCTTAGCAGCCATCCTGCAGCGGCCCTGAGCCCACTTCCTTAACCCTGCGATCTGCTCGCCCATGAGCTTCGACAGCGGCACCGTTTCCGACACCGCAGCCAGCATATCTCCGGTTTTAGGCTCTCTCGCTTCGGCAAAAGCCCGGTACAGGGCATCGATTATTGTTTGTTCGATCTCGGCCCCGGTGTACCCGTCCGAAGCCAGAGCCAGACCCTGGACGTCGAACATGCCGGATTTACGCCCGCACTTGCAGATCTGAATGCTCCAGATCTGTTCGCGCTCCTCGGCTGATGGCAGGTCGGTGAAGAACAATTCGTCCCAGCGTCCCTTACGCAGAAGCTCCGGAGGCAACTGCGACACGTCATTCGCGGTTGCCACGACGAACACGGGCGACGTGCGCTCCTGCATCCAACTGATGAAACTGCCGAACACCCGTGACCCGGTGCCACCGTCGCTTGACCCCGAACTCCTTGATCCCGCGAACCCTTTTTCCAGTTCGTCGATCCACAGCACGCAGGGCGCCACAGCCTCGGCGGTCTGCAGCACCTGTCTGAGGTTGGCCTCGGATTGACCTACCAGTGATCCGAACAAGCGCCCGGCGTCCAGTTTCAACAGCGGGCGTCCGAAGACTGCCGCAGTGGCCTTGGCTGTAAGGGACTTGCCGGTGCCGGGCACACCCACAATCATTAAGCCCTTGGGACTGGGCAATCCGTATTCACGTGCCCTTTGCCCAAAGGCATCCCTGCGCTTCAGCAGCCACTGCTTCAAGTGGTCCAGCCCGCCGATGCCTTCCAATGACTGAGACGTCTCCACGACCTCCAACAAGCCATTCTGCTTGATTGCGTTGGCTTTTTCGCGGGCGACCGTGACGGCTGTGACGGCTTTGACCCCTACAATAGACAAGGCGAAGGCGTTCTCTGCTTCAAAGCAGGTGAGGCCTGAAGCCGAGTCCAGGATATGTTCTCGCTCTTCTCCTTTGCACTTTTTTAGTTTTGCGCTTTCGCAGATATTGTCCAGTACCGTGCCCAGTTCTTGTTTGCCGGGCAGTTTGAGGTCGAGTGTGACAAACTCACGCTCTAGCTCCGGCGGCAGTAAGCGGCGGCAACCGATCATGACAAGACACTTGCCCTTGGCCTTGGCATGGACCAATGCGTCCTTCAGTGCCCGGATCAGTAAGGGGTTGTTGTCGGCAAGGAACAGATGGAAGTCCCGGAGCAAAACCAGCGTGTCGTCTTGGAGGCCGAGGACGGCTGTGACGGCTTCCATTGGATCCTCTGCTCCGAGACTGCGGCCGTCGCCGGTGTCAACGAGCCCTGTTGTTGCCGACCAGGCCACAAGGCTGTGGTTGGTCGCTTGTGCTACGGCTTTCAATTCGGCCTCGGCCCTTGATTCCTCGTGCGTTACCAGACAGATTCCGGGGTACCCGGCTCTGATGTAGTTCGTGATTGCTTCTCTCATGTGTGCTCCTTTGTTGCGGGTTTGAAAAATGGAGGTGTGCGTTGACAAGAACGGGTGTCATTTTTTGGTGACGGCTGTGACGAGTCACGTTCGCAGCCTGAGTCAGTCTTCGGATCTTCTCCCCAGCCGCGGTCTGCAACCCTGATGTTCAAGGCTTGCTGGGATGGCGGTTCATCATACGTGGCAAAAGTTCACGAAACCCCTTGGTCCGGCAGTACACGGTAGCGAAAGCGAGGACGAGTCCCGTACTGAACAGCACAAGCTTTCCCATGGAAACTGTCAGTGAGGTCACGATACGGAACCTTCATGATGCCGGAAAATCGGAAGCTTGACCTTTTGAACATAAATTGAATAAGATGAAATTATCAGATTTGAGTTTTATGTTGGAATGTGTGCGCCAATCGGAACTGTGGAGGAGCGACGTGTTTAAAATTTCACTGTTTACGATCATGTGTTCAATGATCAGCACCGCGCAGCAGACGGTGTACTTCGACGCATCCGAAGGCGGACGATTAGTGGGCGGAAAGGTCAAGTTGGCAGCGGCCAAATGTCTTCAACGGAAGGGCGCGGACTTTGGCAAGTCCTTGTCTGAATCGGCATTGTCCGGTTGGACGGTGGAGACCATCATTGACAACGGCCCTTCGTCCAATCGAATTGATGTTGTCGTGTTGGGTGATGGCTACACAGCATCGGAAATGGGCGATTACCGCAATCAGGTCAACAAGGTCGTGAACAATTTCTTTAATAAACCGCCTTTGAGCCTCTACAAAACGCTATTTAATGTGCACATGGTCAATGTTGTGTCGGCAGAATCGGGGGTTGATAATGATCCGACGCTGGGAGTTGAACGTAACACAGCCTTGAATATGGGCTTTTGGGCGTATGATCTCGAACGCCTGTTAGGGGTGGACCTTGATCTTGCGTATGATGCCGCAGCGTTGGCACCAGATGTCGATCTCATCCTTGTATGCGCCAACAGCACCAAGGAAGGCGGTGCCGGGTATCCTGGACTTCTTACGCTGTCAGGCGGCGAAAAGGATTCAGTGGAATGCGCACTTCACGAATTCGGACATTCTTTTGGCGAATTGGCCGACGAGTATGACTATTACGATCAAGAAGATGATGAGACCTATACCGAGACGGAACCGGAGGAATTGAATGTCAGCACGTATTCTTCCGACACGATGCTGACCCGCCAAGCGAAATGGTGGCAATGGCTTGGAGACAGCGGGATTTCCACGTATGAGGGTGCCCTGTACTGTTCGCATGGGATCTATCGCCCAAGCGAAAACTCCAAAATGCGTCAGCTCGGGAGGCCTTGGGATGCGGTTAACACTGAAATTCTAATCAGGCGCATGTATGGATATTGTGATCCCCTCGATTCCTGCACACCTCCGGGTCTCTATAAGAAAGGCAAACGACTTGAATTGTCGCTTGCGCTTCCCTTGTCCTGCTATACGGTGACTTGGACAGTGGACGGAAGGATTATCGCGCAAGATACGGCCGCTCTCGATACAGCGTCGGCCTCGCTTTCGGCTGGCGATAACCTTGTGACAGCCGTGATACGCGACAAGTCCAGCTTGGTGCGCAACGAAACGTGGCGGACGGAAGAGATGTCACAGACTGCAAGCTGGGTTGTTCAGTGCAGCGTACCGCCGCGATTCATCGAGGAGATTCCCTTGTCAAATCCGGCGGCGATCGATGAGGGCGGTTCTGCCGATTTCTTTGTGAGCGCGGATGACCTGTCTGATCCGGACACAGCCTCCTGCGGCATGGTTTCAATTGTCTGGTATGTCGATGGCGAACAATGCCAAGAAACCCTGACAGGTGCTCCCAATACCATAAACAGCTCGTTCACTCTCAAAACGGACATGCGGACGGTACAGGCGGCGGGCTATCGGGATGTGCATGTGAAAGCGGCTGCGCTCGACATGCAGGGAAATGTTATAACGCGCGAATGGGTGATGCGAGTGAACGACAAGCCTATCGAGGTTTTACATACAGTCGGCACGCAGTTCAGTTTGGCTTTGCCGGACGAGTTCTTGGACAAGGAAAAGGTTACGGTGACGGGCCTGCCGACAGGGCTCAAGTTCATCGCCACAGCCAAGTTCATCTCGGGCGTAGCGACCAAATCGGGCGTCTATTCGGTGTTGATCACTGAGGCGGGAGGACTGTCGCAGACGTTGGTCATCACCGTGGCAGCACTACCGGATTGGGCGTGGGGAACGTTCAACGGCTATGTGAAGGACTGCGGGCTGGCGTCGATGACGGTGTCAGCGGCGGGAAAGGTGGCGGGCAAGATTTCGGTGGCGGGAACCAACTACACGTTTAGCGCGGCATCTTACGCGCCGGGTGGGAGCGCGGAGACGGGTTTTGAGATCACGACAACGGCCAAGGCTGGCAAGGTTGTTCCGTCGCTGACGCTGCTGATGACTCAGGCATCTGACGTGCGGCATCTGGGCGTCGCGACTGGGACGTTCGGTGCCGCTTTGCCGGTCATCCTGCACCGTAACGTCTGGAAGGATGCGGGTATGGCCGCGGTGTCCGACAAGTACGACGGATACTATACGGCCACGTTGCCGGGAAACGGCGTGTGCGGAAGCGGGTATCTCGCATTCACTTTGGACAAGGCGGGTAATGTCAAGGTCGGCGGCAAACTGGCCGACGGTACGGCGGTGTCGCTGAGCAACACATTGATCCTTGACGGGAGCGGCGGCGTGTTTACGGTGGTCTATATGGCACCGAAGATCTACAATGGCGGACACTTGTTCGGGGTGGCTGAGTTTGTGTATTCGGAAGCAGGAGAGGTCTGCCTGCGCCCGCTGAGTGACAAATCGTTCACTTGGGTGAGCCGCAATTCGCAGGCTACCTCCGAGTCCGGCAAGGGCTTCAGCCGTGAACTCGGGATCTCCGGCGGCTGGTACAGTAAGACGGAGAACCTGAACACGTATTACGAGGGGATGAATCTGACCGTCGGTATTGACACCAACGCGCCTTTGCCCGAGGTGACGATCGGATCTGTGCTTTATGACTCTATGTGCTGGGACCCCTCGGGCGTCGTTCTGTCCCCCACGCTGAAGTCCGGCGTGATGATGGGATTGTCTGCGCCTGCGGCGGGCAAGCCGACGGATGCCGATAAGAACGGCGTCTGGGATTACAGCGCCACAAACTCGGTCGGCTTGAAGATCTCGCTGGCGCGTCCGACGGGCGTTTTCAAGGGCTCGTTCAATGCCTGGTTCGACTATCCCGAGAAGAAGCATGTCTCCAAAAGCTTGTCGTTCGAGGGTGCGTTGACACCGGTGCGTGAGGACATGGACGACGGTGTGACGGGCCGCGGATTCTTCCTATGGCCGGACAAGGCGGCCGTACCCGGAACATTGAGCACTTACGCGTTCAAGTGGTCGTATGATTTCAAGATCCTGCTGCTGGATCTGACCCGATAAGCGGTGCTGATTCCCTCGCGAACATATAGGTGCCACTTCATGAAGCAGTCGCTTTCTCTCGACACCCTTCTGTCTGATATTGGAACATCCTCGCGACAGTTATCCCCAGTCGTTCACTGTGGCGGGTCGAGAGACGCTGCTTCTCCCTCTTGGTCATCCCCGGCTGGCAGCGAGGTTGGGGACGCATTCTCCGGTTGGGCGGATCTTCATATGGGGTGGTTGAAGCGGCAATCGCGAAAATGCTTTTGATGACGGGAGCTACTGTTTTGTCGGATCAGGCATGTCCGTGTGTGACGGCCGACACCGGAATCGACACGAATGACTTGGCTCTGAAAAGTACAATATGCTGACAGACAATACGTTACACTTCCGATAGATGTAGCGCTTCATAAGGTGTTGGTGGTTAAAGCAGGTTTCGCAACCGCGTCAGAGTTAGCACAGGTGAGGTGACACAAAAAGCCCCCTGTCTACAATAACAATGCCATTCTTACTGTACACCGGGGGGTTTTGTGAAGCCTGGAACTCTGGCTTGGTTTAATTGACGGATCAATCATTTTGGCTATACCAACGCGGTTGCGATTCGTGTCTGGCGACAGACACGGGTACCCGTAAGGCTTCAGTGCCGGTTTTTAACTAGGATTGGCTTGAAATAGAGGCGGGAACGGGTTTAAGGGTACCCGCGTATGAAGCCATGTCAGCGGGCGATTTCGCGGCCGTCGTTGGCAAAAAACGCAGTCTCGATCTCGTTCCCGCGTTCATCGTACTTGCATGTAAAACGTGAGTATCCGTCAACGGTTGCCACAGGCTTGCCGTCAATTCCGTAACAGGCCATTTCTGTGATGCTCCCGTTCTTGTCATACGTACAGGTCAATCTCGCCACCCCGTCCCTGTTCAAAACCGGCTTGCCGTCTGTTCCGAAGACGGATGTTTCCGTAAGATTTCCATAGTCATCGAATTTGGAAGTGCATATTGATGCCCCGCTGATGTCTAGAACCGGCTTTCCGTCCACCCCTAAATAGGCCAACTCGATCACGCGCCCGTGTTGGTCATGCTTGTATGTCATGCTGGCGCAGCCTTCGAATAGAGCTACCGGCTTTCCGTCCAAACCGAAAAACGAGCGCCTGATCTCGTTCCCCTGTTCATCGTACTTGAAGGCGGTCTTGGCAACGCCGTCTTTGCGCGTGACCGGTCTTCCGTCAGTCCCGAAATAACGCATCTCGGTCACATTACCTTTATCGTCGCATTTCATCTTGCAGACCGCATATCCCCGGTTGTATGACACAAGCGCATCGTCCACTCCGAAATACGCCACTTCCGTTACGTTTCCGCAATCGTCATACTTCGTTTTTATCTTTGCGTACCCGTCAGGATTCAACACGGGTCGATCATCTGCACTTAAGTAGACGCGTTCGATCTCTCTACCGCTATCGTCATACTTGCAGGTGCTCCTGTCTTCGCAATAACCTGAGAGTGTGAGCAGTGCCATGCAAAACAGATACATATTTTGTTTCGCGTTCATTCAGTTGCCCTTTCCGAATATGAAGCTTGAAATGTTGCGTGTGATAAGCGCACGGTGATGCGCGCGATTTCTTCAATGCTTGGCAATAGAAGCCAACCATTATTAACGTTACTAAACCGCTTGAAGCCATACAAGGGCATTGTCGAAAAACAGCCCGCGCCCGCGTTAAGCGGAAGCGGGCTGTGTTCAGGGTACCCGTTTCACGCCGCCATTTCCCTGCCGATGTTGGCCAAAGCGTGCGCGACCGCCTGTATGTCATCCGCCGCACTCTGCATGACCTTGACCGCGGTCGCGAGCTGCTCGTCGTCGCTTGCCTCGGGGTCATAGGACTCGTACAGTTCCAAGGCCACGAATTCGGCCAAGGTATCGCCGCCGCCGGGATTCTTGATCGGTTCCTCTTTTTCGGCTGACCAGTATTCCATCACAAATGCTTCAGGGTAGGCCGAAGCCGCCCTGCACACGAGCTGGTTCAGTGTCATGTTTCCTCCTATTGTTGATTGTTGTTGAAAATCAGGCTGCCTTGTACTTGAGATTCTGCGCCTCAGCCGTGCATTCATTGGGATCGATGTCTTCGCGCACGCCCAAGTATATGGGCTGGTACAGACTGCCGCCGACTGCGGCCACGTAGAGGTAGCGGACCTCCACGACCATTCCTTGAATTGGCACCGGATAGTTCGGCGGGATCGTGACGCTTCCCACCGGTCTGCCGCCCAGGCCCAGTTCGACGCTGCGTTTGCCGGCGTTCACGCGCAATACCACGCACGAGCACGTTTCCCAGAATTTGAGCTTGAGCGAGGGTCCGCCGCTTGCCGTCTTGCCTTCGGTCCAGAGAGCGTGCAGGTCCTTGAAGACAGCGCCCTCCTTGCCCGACGCCCGCAGGCCTTCCACAAAAGCCTTTTTGGCTGAAGCGCCGAAGACGGTGGGTGCGACGGCAAACGAGGCGCAGTCGATAGCACCGAATTTAGACTCAAGCTCGGCCAGGCGCTCGGCATAGGTTGCGCCGCGCCGGTCGCCCGCCGGACTCTCCAGCAGGTCGAAGGTGTGGAGCTTGTCGCCCACGAGTTCGCCGTCAATGGTGAACGGACCCCGGATCTGTGCGAGCGTAGCTGTGACCGCTTCAGGGCAGGCAATGATCAGGCCCTTGCGGTTGGCTGCCGTCAGCGTGCCGTCTGCGGCTTTGCGCAGCAGCAGCCTTCGTCCGTCGTACTTCTCCTGGACGCACCAGCATTGATCGCGCACGCACGCCTCTGCCTCTTTCTCAGTGACGGGATTGAGCAGTTGGGGCCGGAGCCCGGTGTCCCGGCCGACATCGTCCGCGACCGCGATGGCCTGCTCCCCGCCACTGAATACCCGGTAGCCCTTCGCCGTTTTGGACTGCACCAGCTTTCTGTACACTGATGCCGCCACCGCCAGCGGCAGCGGTTCCGGCGTCTTCGTGCCGGTGTTCAGCGCCTGGCCGCGCCTGCCGTAGGCGAAGTTGACGGCATAGCCTGATCCCGTGCGCTCGATGCTGGCCATGTAGACTTTATCACTGTTTCCCTCCTGATACCTGAGTTCGGCGCTTTCGATCACGTTACTCATGTGCGTTGTCCTTCCATTTGTTGTGTTTACTCGAAGTTGCAGAGACCGCGCTCACGCATTGAAAGGTAGGGTGGTATTCCGGTACCCGTGTCCCTGCCAATGATGACGTGGTCGATGACGCGGATGCCGACAATTTTGCCGGCCTCCACGAGCCTTTTGGTGACGTTGATGTCTTCGGCGCTGGGTGTCGGATCACCGCTCGGATGACCGTGTGCCAGAATCACTGAGCAGGCCCCGTCTACGATTGCACCTCGGAAGCATTCGCGAGGGGCAACGACGGCCGAGTCAACGAGTCCCAAGCTGATCAGATGTCGGTTGATGAGCCGGTTTTTGGCGTTTAAAACCAGCGTGTGGAAACTCTCCTGCGCGAGGAAAGCCAAGTCTTTGCAGGCATTGAAAGCCTCCTCCGGAGTCGAGATCCTGCCGCCTGATGACTCGCACACCAGGGGCAGGCTCACGAGAGCGGTCGCGTAGTTCATTTCAGTCCTCCGTGTTTGGCTGTTTCCTGTTGATCAAGGTAATCGCGCTCCCACTCCAAGCAGGCTTCGCGGGAGCAGTGTCGGTAAAGCTCACGGTACCCGGTGTCCCTGACCACCCACAGCTGCGAATCGTTGTCGAAGGCTATGTCGGAAGCCCGGCTCACCGTAAGGTCGCCAAGCTTCCAAAGGTCGATCGCCTCCGTGTAAAGGCACTCGCAGACGCCTGCGGGCGTGACGATCACTACCGCGCTCATTGGCCGACCCTCTGCTGCGCCTGTGCGCGCTGGTGATACTCGGGCTTCTTCTGTTTGCCCTTCACCGTGCCGAGCGCCTTCTCCAGAAACGCGGTCGCCTTTTCGCAGTCCGCGCCCTTGAAACCCACGGCGTCGATCCTGATGCCGCCGTCCGTGTTTACAACGACCTCGATTGTTTTCGCCATGGCTCATAACCCTCCGATAGTGAGTTTGACGCTGCCGTCGGCCAGCGCCGAGCGCCTGCAGGTGAGCCCCTTTTTCTTGGCCTCGATCGAAGCCTTGTGCACGGCGTAGAGCTGGAGCAGGCGGCCGTAGTTTGCGCCGACTTCGGTTTCAACGTGGCCGCCCCACCAGTCGGTGATCAGGCCGTAGTTGCCGTCAGGTTGTTTATTAACGGCGATGTCGTAAGGGCCTTTCAGCTTTATGACGAAGTCGCCATGGGTCTTGTTCTCGCCGTATCCTCTGGCTTGGGCATTCTCTGCGAGGATGAAGCCAAGCTCCGTGCATGCACAGCGCAGTGCGCCGATGTCGCGGATCTGGGTCTCGACTGTAGCGAAGTGTGACATTTGTTCGTCCTTTCGTTGTTGATTGTTTATGAAGGTGAGCCTTACAAAGCCCACTCCCTGTTTCCGTGCTCCGTGACCCACGCCTCCAGCAGCCTGAGATACAGGTCCATGCCCATGGACTGCGTGTAGTGGGGACAAAGGACCTTGACGATCTTGCCGTCGACGCCGATGTCAACGATCGGCATCTCGTGAGAGGCGGGCCTGCAGTTGTGGCTCATGAAGAAGTCCACGTAGCCGGGGTCGATGCACGCGCCCCGGATCTGCTCGAACCTTCTGATGACGTTGCCGTCATTGTCCAGAATTCCGATGCGGAGCCTGTCGCCCGGGATCGGGCTGTCAGGACCCAGGCAGAAATTCCACATGCCCATATGGCCGAATCTCGGGCTCTTGCGCCCTTCTTCCGGCAGTTTGCGTTCGTTCATTCTTCCTCCTTTTGTTGCCGTGACTAGTGAGATGTTTGATGGAAATCGTGTAAGACGCCATGAAACCGTTTGCCGTCGTCACTCCTCATCGGTCGTCTTTTCAGTTGCTCTTTTGATTGGCTTAATCTACTCTGCCCATTGTGATTTTGGTTTATGTATGCGAGAGACGTTTGCCAAAGGATAAACATGAAGACATGCAGGATGGTGGTTTTGGAGAAAAGATGGAAGTTGGCGGTCTCACCTACGCGGATCGGCAGGGCGTTGTTTATGTCGTTTCTTTATCTGCTGGCCCTTCGCGTGGAGGTGCTCGCGAAAGACTACACGTATACGACCAAAAACGGCATGGTGACCATCACACGATATTCCGGAGCAGGAGGCGCAATATCCATACCAGAAATGATCGATGGCCTGCCTGTTACTTGCATTGGAAACGGCTCATTTCAGAACTGTGACCTGACAGGTGTTAAGATCTCCGCCAACGTCACAAGTATCGGGGGCGCCGCGTTCGCAAGTTGTAAACGCTTGACCAGCGTCGAAATTCCAATAGGAGTTGTCAGCATCGGAAGTTGGGCGTTTTCAGGATGCCATGGACTATCTAGCGTTATGATCCCTGCCGGCGTCACCAATGTCTCTGCCCCTTTCAAGGAATGCAACAATCTAACAAACATATTGGTGGATACGATGAATTCCGCCTACAGCAGTTTGGACGGTGTGTTGTGCGACAAGAACCGGAAGACCATTGTCCAATACCCGGCAGGCAGAAAAGGTGGTTACAGCATTCCTGATGGTGTCACAACAATCGCGTACTCGGCGTTCGATGCCAGCACCGGCTTGACAAGCGTGAATATCCCCCGCAGCGTAGTCTCTATCAGAAATTATGCGTTCCGAGATTGCGACAACCTGGCCGAAATATCGGTTGACGCACGGAATTCCCGCTATGCCAGTGTGGGAGGGGTCTTGTGTGACAAGAGCCGAACCAAGCTCATCCAATGCCCTGGTGGCAAAACCGGAAGCTATACAGTGCCCAACTGTGTCAATAGTATCGGGTATGAGGCGTTCAATCGATGTGCCAAGCTGACCAGCGTCACGATCCCGGATAGTGTTAGCCGTATTGAGTCTCAGGCGTTCGGATTCTGCACCATGCTGACCAGCATCACGGTTCCGGACAGTGTTGCCAGCGTCGGGATATCCGTGTTCGAGTGTTGCGACAGCCTGACCAACGCCATTATCGGTAATAGTGTAAAACGAATGGGGCCACAGACGTTCTATCACTGCCGCAATCTGAAGAGCGTAACAATAGGCGCCTTTGTCCCCAGCATCGGCAACAGTGAGTTTGAAAATTGTTCTAGTCTGGCCAACATCGCAATCCCCGCTGGCGTCACAAACATCAACCCGTCCGCGTTCCTTTTGTGCAACGGTCTGACTGCATTCAACGTGGATGAAGCCAATGCCTGCTTCTGCAGCCAAGACGGTGTGTTGTATGACAAGAACAAGACAACGCTCCTCCGCTATCCGGGCGGCAGAAAAGGAACTTTTGCGATTCTCGCAGGCATCAACAATATCGGGGAAAACGCTTTCTCATCATGCCGCGGCCTGACAGGCGTAACGTTTTCAGATAGCGTCACCAGCATTGACGACTATGCGTTTTATTCCTGTTCAGGCCTGACCGATGTCATGCTTCCCCCCAGAGTTACCCGCATCGGCAAATGTGCGTTCCTCTTTTGCGAAGGACTGACGCGCGTCTCTATTCCGGACAGCGTCAGCAGTATCGGGAACAACGCTTTCTCAGCATGCCGAGGCTTGACAAGCGTCACGATCCCCTCCAGTGTCACCGGCATAGGTGGACGCGCATTCTCAAGTTGCGACGGACTGACCGAAATCTATTTCAAGGGTAACGCCCCCAAAGGCTCGGCATTTATCTTCAGCGACGACGAAAAGGCGATTGTCTATTACTTAGCGGGCACCACCGGTTGGGGACCAAAGTTTGGCGGTCGCCCGACAAAGCTGTGGAAACCATAGATACGAATCGCCGATTATACGGACTCATCCAGCGATCAACAGAACGGATCATGCTGACGGCTGTTACTGCTGCCGTATGCCGTGACAGAAAAGGGATGGAAAGCCGTAGACGGTGCCTGCCCGCCTACGGCTTAATGTCACGCGGGTATGCCTTCCAACTCCAGCTCAAATGCTGCCGGTTCGGTTTTCGTGATGTTACTTGCCAGAGCCGCCATGCGCCCGAAGCCATCGAGCCCGTTCATCCTGAGCTGTATCCGGCACATGTTGACGCAACGAACGTCGATGTCCGTGCCGTACAGGCGCAGCCGGTCGGTCCCGGCACGCCCTAAACTGTCATGCACGACCTTGGCGTAAGCCAATAACATGACGCCCGAGCCCACGGCCGGGTCGTTCACGCTGACCGTGCCGCGCTCCTTGATTGTTTGTTCAAAAGCGGCACAGTCGAAGGTCATCCGCGCCATCATTTCCGCTATGCAGAACGGAGTGAAAAATTCTCCGTTGCGCACGGAATTGATGTCCAAACGCATGAAGAGCGTTCCCAGGATGTCACGGAAAGGCAGCTCCTCCACCGCGCACAGGTACAGGTTGAAAAGCCGGCCCAGTTCCGCGCCCTCAACATACGTGTATTTGTCCAGGGTACCCCGGAAGCCCTGCGGGTCAAATGGCATGTTCAGCAGCGCCCACACCGCCTCCAGCCATTGCCGGAACAGGTCATAGGGGTGCATGTGCGCGAACACGTGATTCGACTCGAAGCCCTTGAGCAGCTCCTTGAAGTTAGCGCTGTTGTCTTCGTCCATGATACCTCCCTTCACGACCCTCGGCGGTCCCGAGCCTCGTCGCGTCTGACGCTATCGAAGAGTTCGTCGATGAAACAGCGGTTTGTTTCCGGTTTCTCGCGCTGGACGACGCCTTCCCAGGTTTCGCCGAGGAACCGGAGATTCGTCGTGAATTCGTCGGCCATCTGCAACTCGGTGTCGAGCACGGCGGCTTGAACGCCGCCAATGTCCGAGACGATGCACCGGACAAGCCCTCCATCTAAAATTATGCCGATGCGGGGTCGCGTGGTATCCGGGTATACCAGCGCCCCGCACAAGGGACACTCTCCCGACGGAACCGTGCCGCCGGGGCCGATCCTTGAAAACAGGTCGGGGATATCCGGGTACACGCGTGCCAACTCGTCTTCGCTCACGTATCTGCGACCGCAGTCGTCGCAGCGCAAAAGCGGTCTCAGGTCCCGGCCCTTCTGGAGGTCAACGCGCACGGTTTTGCCGTCCTCATCCGTAACGTCGAACACGTTGGCCGTGGACTCGGGGTCGCGCTGGATGGCCAGCGCCACAACCGCTGCGGCCTCTGCGGTGTCCTCTTCCAAATCGATCTCCCATTTCACTCGTTTCATGTTTTGTCCTTATTGAATATGAAAAGCCCCGTACCGGATCCGGAAGCGGTCTTCCTTCACCGGCACGGGGCGCCTTGGCGGGTCTTGAGATTTTTACTGTCACGCGGCCAGCGTGAACCGGCGTTTGCCCAATTTGCCGAAGTTTTCGACAATGACTCGGGTGTCTGCCGATGCCAGTTCGCGGGCTGCGTCGGCGAGTTTCCTGACGCCTTCGGTCATGCGTCGGCGCGCGTGTTCGTCGTCGCGGTAGGTCTCGGCGGTCGTGGTCAGGTACTGTTCGCGAACGCGGATCAGTCTCGACTCCAGCTCTTCGTCGTTGGCAAAGTTCAACGCCCTGAAGTTGTCGATGAACTCCGTGAGCCGGTTCAGCGTCCGCTGATGCACGCCGGTCTTGCCCGACCGGAACGACTCCAGCATCTCTTCGCAGAGCTGGGCCGTCTGCTGCCTGAGCGAGGCCACGCAGTCGCCCACGAACGTCTCCACGCCCTCAGAGATCTTGCGTCGGGCGTCCTGCGCCGCCTGTTCGCGTGCCCGCATCAGCGCCTGCCGTTCGCCCGATGTGACGAGTTCAGCGTCAAGTGTCGCGGGCAACTGGATCTGGAACAGGCTCGTGTTGAAGCTGAAGTATCGGTCCAGCCTGTCCGGGGCCGGGAACGCGGCGCTGACGGATGCAACGATACGCTCCGGATCATCGGCGAGCCTTCTCGCCTGTTCCCTCCACTCCCGCAGCGCCTCTTCGCGCAAACTTGCGTAGCGGTTGGCGAAAACGTTTCTGGCCTCTTGAAACTCGCTTTCGAGTCTTGAGAGCATGCCCGTCACGTCGCCGAGCTTGCGGTTGGGCAGAAAGCGTGCGAGGCCGTTCAAAAACGGGAAGGTCGCCGCCTCAACCAAGGCGTGGGCGCGGGACTCGATGAGCGCGAATGCCGAGAGCGCGTCCTTTGGCATCAGACGTTTATGACCCAGCGAGATCAGCCGGTCAGCAACGTCGTCGGGGTCTAGCCCGAGGTCTTGGGCATGGAGCTTCTTGGCCGCCCGCCAGTAGCGCACGCTCACGCTGAGCAGCACGCCTTCGCGGGTGAGTATGTCCAGAAGGTTCTGGTTTAATGGCATGGTCGTTGTCCTTTCTTTGGTGATTTCCGTGATGGTTTTGCGGTGGGTTAACGCGGTGGAAAAAGATTTCAAAACGTTCTTCCCCAATTTAGGGGAAGGGCGTATATTCATGTAATTGAATAAGGGGAATGAGTTTTTCCCTTTTAAGGAGGAACTGTTAAGACAGTTTAGAGCGCTGACATAACTTAATTTCTGCTACTCGCAGAGAGCCGTCACTCCCGAAAACCGCCAAGTTAATACGAGTGAAACGGATGCTTTCAGCGAGGTCGCGAACCCCATCTGGGGGGCGCGGCTTCAGCTTTGCGTCTGTTTCACGGGCCTTGGCGGGCCTTCGGGAGGGGCGTGGGTTGAATGTCCGCGTCCCTCATTTTTTTTGTAGTAGGCTGATGGGGAGATATAATGAATACGAATAACAGAACGGTTTGGGGCGTTTCTTTGGTTTGCTTGGCTCAAGCACGGATGCGTCCGAGTGCTGGCTTAGTGTCGGCGCTACTTGTGATGGCCACTTTAGCCTGTCACGCGGTGACGATTCCATTTGTTAGTACCGGTTCTTTGATTGCCGCCAGAGATGGAAACACTGCGACGATGCTTACGGATGGCAAAGTGCTTGTGGCGGGGGGATATGGCACAGGCGGTCCTCTTAATAGCGCCGAGCTTTACAACCCGTCCACTGGGACGTGGACGGCGACAGGGTCGATGGTGACAAACAGATATAATCACACGGCGACCTTGCTTCTGGATGGCAGGGTGCTTGTGTCTGGGGGAGATAGTACGGGCGGTGAGCTTTCAAGCGCCGAGATTTACACCCCGTCCAACGGGACGTGGACGGCGACGGGGTCGTTGGGAACCGGAAGGGAAGGGCATACGGCGACACTGCTTCCTGACGGCAGGGTGCTTGTGGCGGGCGGGCAGGGATCGATCAATCGTCTTTCGAGCTCGGAGCTTTACACACCATCCAACGGAACATGGACGGTGACGGGGTCGATGGGAATCGATAGGCATGAGCATACAGCGACCTTGCTTCCGGACGGCAGGGTGCTTGTGGCGGGGAGATATGAAACAGACGGGTATCCTTCAAGCACCGAAATTTACAACCCATCCAACGGGACGTGGACGGCGACGGCGGCGATGGTGTCTAACAGATATTGGCACACCTCGACACTGCTTCCGGACGGTAAGGTGCTTGTGGCGGGGGGACATGGATCCAACGTCGGTGATCTTTCAAGCGCCGAGCTTTACAACCCGTCTAACGGGACGTGGAAGGCGTCGGCGGCTATGAAGGCCAAGAGGTCAAATTCCATTATGACCTTGCTTCCGGACGGTAAGGTGTTTGTGGCGGGGGGAAGTTACGCAATCGATCCATATATTTCAAGCGCCGAGCTTTATTCCCCTTCCAACGGGACGTGGACGGCGACGGGGGCGTTGGGAACCGGAAGGAGATCGCATACGGCGACACTGCTTCCAAACGGCAAGGTGCTTGTGGCGGGGGGAAATGGCACAGGCGGCCCTCTTTCAAGCGCTGAACTTTACGGTTGTGCAGTTACGTTTGACGCGTCCGGGGGAACTGCAAGTTCTGTTACGAAGATCTATTACAGCGGTTCTGACACTTACGGGGCATTGCCTACACCAGTTCGCACGGGTTACGTCTTCAGTGGATGGCGGACAGGACCTGACGGCACTGGTACCCAAGTAACGGAGACGACAGCGCTTGTCCAGGGTACGGATCACACGCTCTATGCGAAGTGGACGATGGCTCTCACCTCTCAGGGAACTCCCCATCTTTGGCTTAGCCAGTACGGGCTCGTTACAGGCGGAGATTACGAGGCTGCCGCACTGACCGACACGGACAGCGACGGACACTTAGCGTGGCAGGAATATGTGGCGGGCTCTAATCCCACCAATCACGAATCCACTTTCACGACCCTGATTTCAGTGAGCAACGGCAATTGGCGGGTATCGTGGACACCGGATCTCGGAACTGCGCGGGTATATACGGTGATTGGCCGGACAAACCTGACTGAGGGTGTCTGGGGCGTTACCAACTCGGGAAGTTGGTTCTTCCGAGCGCGGGTGGACCTTCCTTGATTTCTTAGGTGGACTGTTATCATGGTTTCGGTTTTTCACAAGGCACGCATAATCCGGAAAGGGTGAAACCATGACTTACAAGAACACAAGATGTGCACGCTGGCCGACAATTGTTTGGGTTGCATCTATTTGGTTTGACGACTAGAGCAAACCGCATTTTCGCTAATGGTTTGGCGAGTAGTATTCTCTGCCGGGTATTCGGGGGATACGATTGTATGAGTCCTTAAATACCCTGGAACGGAGAGTAGAATGAAAACGGATGTCATAATAATTGTAAATATGAAAATAGCGTATGAGGTTAATTGCATCAGAACTGATAATGAAGCAGCACTCGACGAATTGCTTTCTGGAAAGAAGAAAGACGAGGTTTCTGCCGCGAAGTTCATGATCTTCGAAACCCTTCCGCCTCCTAATGGCAATCCATTACCCGACGACGACTTGGGTTATCCCGCAATAGCAACGTTTGATGAAGCGTGCAGCGTCGCTAAGGCGTCATTGCAAAATTCTCAAAGTATACCTCGAAAGTACGGCTTCGCTGTTGACACACCAATCTATCTTCACCATGAGAATGCACCGGCGGAGCTTTTGAATTTGAACGACCGACTGTAGCTCCAGAATGTGAGAAGTGGTGTGCAAATACGATATCCAATTTAAGTTATCTTTGCAGGTGCCGCTGTATGATGAACAGCGGCAGGGGCCGTTTGATCCATGACCCTTGCCGCCCTAAACCTCACGCCGCCATCCTCACAGCCACCCGCGCCCGTTCCCGGTGCCAAGCCTTGCAGGCGTCCTGATGCGGGCAGCCGCCGCAGTAGAAAGATTGCTCGTTCGGAGCGAAGTGCTCCGCCGCAATCATAGACTCCGCCAGCCTGGCCAGTTCCGCCATACGCAGGAAGTCGTCAGGAGTACGCGTCGTGACATGCTGCTCGAATACGGGGGTCTTGTTTTTCACGCAAACGTCGAACCGGAAGTCCGGCATCAACCCGTGCTTGAGGGAATATCCGAGCAAAAATGCCGTGGGCTGCCAGTCCTTCGAGGCCTTGTCCTTGCTCCAGCGCTTCGAGCTGGTCTTCCAGTCCACCAGTGATTTGTTGCCCGATTTCTCGACCACGCAGTCGATTTCGCCGATGAGCGGCGTCTCTAGGCTGCTGCCGGTAATGTCCGTCAGCGGCACGCAGAACGCCTCGCAGACCGTCACGACCCGCTCATCAGGGTCGATGTTGTCCGCGAGGCACGCGCACATGTCGCGTCCCTGCTTCGCGCAGGACTCGGGGTCCGTGTCCTCCTCGAACCTGATGTCCGGTTCATCCAGAAGCTGACGTTCCCAGACCGTCTGGAAGAGGTCAGCGGCTTCGGCGGGCTTGGGCATCGAGCCCTGCATGCGCGTGATCGCCGCCCATTCCATGACGCGGTGGTATGCCGAGCCGAAACTCAACGGCAGCGGCGTGAACGCCTTTGGCAGTTTGTAGATTTTGTCGAACGCGTACTGGAGCGAGCAGATGTTGAAGAACTGGTTGAGTGCGCTGAAGCTCCAGTGTGGCCTGTTCCTGTATTCGGTGAGTGTTCCCATGCTTATCTCCTGATTGGGATGATGGTTGGTTCGTGTGCGTCAACAGACACCTGAACTGTCTGTTGACGCACACATCCGGCTTAAGCGGCTCTCCGCCGCTGCCCGCCGTTCATCTCGTCGATGAGGGCGCTGGCCTGCTTGGCCGAGAGGTCGTAGAGGCCTTCGACGTTGAAGCGTTTGCGGATGTCGGCGTTCAGGTCGCTGATGAGGATCTTGCGCTCGGCGGCAAGGTCCGTGATGAACTTGACTTGTTTGTTCGAGGCCTTGCGCTCATTGTCCTGCGGCTGAGTGCGCGTTTGCCCGAAGCCGCTCTGGCGAGTGTCGGCAGCTTTCGTGTCGGCTTTCGACCCGTCCAGTTCCTCGTCCACGGATCTGCGCAGAAGCTCCGCGCTGTCATGGATCTTGTCCCGTATCTGTTCCGGCGTGAGCGAGTCCGACAGTTCCACCTCCACCGATGCGTGGAAAGACTGGCTGCTGAACTCCTGGCCGCCGACCGGGATCTTTTTCGAATACGAGGTGCTCAGTTTGATCATGATTTCCCCTTTTTGCTTGTTATGACGGTTACGCAGCAACGGCGACGGCCATGGAAGCTGCGGGTTTAGGACCGTGCGCCGGCCTGACTGAGAGCGCGTGCGTGTACTCGACGTTGGGGTCTTTCACCATGCCGTCGCCGATGCGTTCCGCCGCGATGGCCGCCGAGAGCCGGTCGTCCGCAGGCACCTTCAACGTCAGCCGTTGATGCGTGTCGCGTGCGCCCCTGTCGATTCCGAGTCTGACTGTGTAGATTCCCATGATGTTTTTCCTTTTATAACTGTGTGAGGGTACGGAAAAGCCGCCGCTCCTCCCGGAGACGGCGGCCCCATGCCCGCATGTGTTTTTGCCTAGACCTTGATGGACTGCAGTTTCAGCAGGCCTGCGCGGACCGTTTCGACCTCGCTGCGGCGCTGGCGGTCCTCTTTGACGGCGTCGCGGATGGCGGATGCCACATCGGTTAATGCCGACTGGGCTTCGCGCACCTTGTTCTTAGCGGTGTCGTAGGCGGCCTGGAGCTTCTCCAGCGCCGTCGGTTCCTGCGCAACGGTGTTCTCGTTCGTCATCTCGTGTTTCTCCTTGGGTTGTTCCGGTTCAGGCGCGGGGGCCGGCTCCGGGTTTTGAATTGGGTTTAAGGTCTGCGCCGCCTTTTCGTCTGCGGGTTCCGGCTGCTGCGCGGGTTTGGCAGGCCCTTCGAGGCGCAACGGCATGAGAACGTGTTTCGCCCCGTTGCCGTCGTCGGACAGCAGGGGCGAGACCGTGTCGGCGAACATAAAGTTCCTGAACCCCGCGCTGAGCGCGTCCAACAAATAGTGCCGGTTCACGGTGACGCGGCATCCCGCGCCTTCATAGCTGCTTCCCGCAGTGAGCGGGACCGTCAGCGTTTTCGCGCTTTCGCGGTCCATGCCGCAAAGACTCAGCTTTCCGTCCTTTGATCCTTCCAGCGCGATGCCTTCGCCGCCGGGGAAGGCCGGCACGATCTTGCGCAGGGCCTCGACCTCGGCGTCCGTGAACGCGATCCTGTGACTCATGTTCTCGGCGACGGGGATCACCTGACGCCAGTTCGGGAACACGCCGTCGACGGCTTTGACCCGGTACGTCCAATGTCCCCCCCTGACGCAGACCCTGGCGCCGTCCTTTGCTTTTGACACGCCCATCTGCACGTCTACGGGCAGCCCGTTCCACAGCAGGAACTTGCTGACCGGGATCATGACGCCGTTCTCGTCGTCAATTGGCAGTTTCATGCTGTTGCAGCAGCAGAGCCTGCGGCCGTCGCACGCTACCAAGGTCGCGTTGTGGTCGCCTTCGCCGGACACGTCAACATAAACAGCGCAGAGGGTCCGGCGTGTCTCGTCAACGGAGGCGAACGGTGCCATGCGGCGGTAAGCGTTGAGAAAACCCTTGGCTTCAGTTGTAGGGATGTCCGTTCCGGCGGGGGGCCAGTCCTGAGGATCAGTTCCCGCCACCGTGCTGGTGACGGCGTGGCCTCCGACATTGTTGGTGACGGCGATGTCTGTGCCTTCGCTTTCAAGCGTGACGGTCTCGACACCCGTTCCCTTGCCCAACTCCTTGAGCACGGGGAACGGCACGATGATTTCGCCCTCGCCTTCTGCCTGGGCGTTGTCGAACCTGTAGACGGCGGTCTGGTCGAGGTCGGTTGCCTGCGCGGTGAGATCGCCGTTTTCAATGGCGAAGCGCACGCAGCCGAGGACGGAAATGCCGGTCTTGCCGGGGATGATTTTGGCGAATCCGGAAGCGAGTTCCTTGAGTTCGCCGCGCGTGACGGTGAGTTTCATGATGTTCTCCTTAGTAGACGGGGTTGAAGACGGACTCGATCTCGCGGAGCATCTCGACCATGAGGCCGACGCTTGCCGCTGTGACGAGCGCCATTAATGCGAGAAAGCCGCCGATGACGGGGACGTGGCCGGCCAAATAGGCGACGATGGCCCCGAGCACGAGGCATTCGCCGAGATGGTGGTGTCTGGCGACGAAGCCGATGATGGATTCGACGAGCCAGCGCGCGTGGGACCAGAGCAATAAAAGCTCGGCCTTGACCCGCTTGGGAATGTTCAGTGCGCGGATGCGGGCGATGATGTCACGCGCCTTATCGTTGATGCGAGTGCAGTTCATTTCGGTTCTTTCTGTTTGTCCCTTGATAGGGATGGTTCTTGGGGCGGGGCCGGCGCTTTGCCGTAAACGGCGCGGACGGCCCCGGCGATCAGACCTGTGATCGGCAGGCGGGGACTGGACGTTTCGCGAACATCGTGCAGCATTGCCATGTCTTCAGCGGTGAGCGCCGAGGCGGGCCAAACGTATTTGGGTGAGCGGCAGTTCATGACCGGTTACTCCCGTGGTAGTTTCAGGACACAAAAAGGGGCACGCCGCCGAATGAACGGTAGCGTGCCCCCGCTTATAAGTTATAGCGTGTTCTGGGGTGAAATTAAGTTGGCGGCAGGTGTGCGTTGACAGACAGGGCAGGGTGGGTAGGGGTGTCTGTTAACAGACAGTGCGGGTGTGCGTCAACAGACAGGGTGTATGCGATGAGCGTGACGTGGAAAGCCAAATCCGGCGGCGTCTACCGCGTAGAGGCTGCGTCGGCGGTGGCTGGCCCGTGGAGCAATGCGCCGGACAACGCGGGCGCATTCGGAGTGGGCCTGCAGACCGCGACTTCAAACGGCTTGCTTAGGTACTGCGACACGCAGGGCGGAGTAACGAACCGGTTCTGCCGTGTTCAGTTCATGGCGCCGTAGAGTAGCTCGGGACCTGTGAACGCACTATCTCGTGCTTTAGGAATGGATGATCGGGAAGAGACGGTAACGGTTGCTGTTTTTCGCAAATGTGAACTACGCCTCTGGCTTCCGGTCTCAAAGACTGTCGCCGGTAACTGTCGTGGCTATTACTGGATGTGTCGCGAGACATACTCATCAAATGCTTCGGTGGAACCGAAATCGCCGTATCCCCAGTAATATGTTTTGAGTTTCGCGGTCTCGTCGGGAAGACTCCAGAATATCCAGCGGCGTGTGCGCTGGAGAATGCCGAACTGGTCGGGGTTCCACGGGATACGGATGAATTTGGCCCCGTTGTCGGGAGAAACCAGCTGGATATGGGCTTCTGTAACGTTGTTGAACTGGTTCATTTCATTGCCGTGAACGACAAGTTGCGGAAGTCGTGGACGTTCCTCTGTGACGTGCATCTGCGCTAAAATTGCCGAGACCGGCCATGACTTCAGCCCTTCAAGAGTCACATTGACGATTACAGTTGTCGTGCCGCTGGAGGGGTCAAGAATCACGGCTGCCGAGAGCGTCTTGCACTCCCACGGGTGACGAGACTCGATGCACAGGACCGCTTCCGAGTTGAGCGATTGAACGCCTTGCAACCACTCATTGTCTGCGGCACCACACTTCCATGTGGCGGCCAACACCTCCTCTTTGGTGACGATGTCGGTTTGTGCGTGCATGTCCAAAAAATTGGCCAGACCGGTTCCCTTGATCTCGTGTAGGAACACTCCGCTGCCCTTGGCCGGATGGATCAGTTCTCTGACGGCAGCAACCGTTGTCTGATCAGGCATTTGCCGTGCAAGATGCCGTCGTACCGTCGAGAAGTAACCGAGGGGGTCAATGAAGGTATCTTTTGCGTTTGTCGCAACTTCGGGCGTAGGTGCCGCTATCGTCACGCGCGGAGTGACGGGCACTGATGGCGGTGTAGTCTTGTCAGTTTTGCAAAGTAACGGATGATTGGATGCCCAAGCATTCTCCCGATAGTCGTGTTCCAGGCGGAACACTTTTGCTGTGGAAGATCGGTCGCCCATATTCAGAGCAAGGGCGATACTAATCGCCTGCTCCACGGGGACTGAACAGAAGCATCCTGTGCCGAGCATATCGTGCGCGGTCTTAGGATCAACTTCCTGCTGTCCGCGCACCTGTTCGTCATTCCAAGCACAGAGAATGACGAGGTAATGAATGCCCGCACTCGTAAGTGCTGCCATCATTTCCGCTGGCGATGTGTAGGGTGACTGAACGCCATGAAGAACGAGCATTCTGTCCTGCGGCCAGCAGCGCCTCGCGGCACATATCTGGGTGAGTTCGCGCAAGCCGCGGAAGTACACGAGCATTCTGCCCAACTTCTCGCCGGAAGGCAGTGTGGGAGGAATCAGATCATCTGAGTATCCACGGATGCCGTAATCTCCCCTTCCGGCACTCAGCAGAACAGGGAATTTGGGCACCGCAAATGAAGCCAAAGCGTCAGGCAACGGCGTAAAATGCACTATGTTGAGGGCATCCTGTTTCAGACTGAGGCCGTTGGCACATGCAGCAATGCTGGGTTTTTGTGCATCAAGCACATCGAACACGTACTCACGACAAACCGCGAGCAGTGTCATTTCCTGCACGACTTCTTCTTTGGACAGACTCCGTCCAGCATATGTCGAGTGCCATTCTTGCATAGACAAACCGCCTTCTTGCGTTGAGTTGTCAGTGATTGCGTCCTTCGATAATCAGTTTCAGTTCATCAATCGTGAGTGTGCGGTGGCCTTGGCGGTGAAGCATGCTGTGACAGTTTGAACAGACAAGCGCGAGGTCTTCAAGCACCGTCTCGGTGGCGGTGGTGAGCGATGAAAGCGGAACCTTGTGGTGGACTTCGGTAAAGTGCTTGCCCCATTCGTCATACTTCTCGATAAAGCTGAACTGACATACCTCACATCGCAAGAGAGGGTCGCTTTTTAGCGCCCGTTTCTTTTTTTCGATGACGAGCCTCTTGTTGCGTTCTTTTGAACGATGGGTAGAAAAACGGTCGTTTCCTTCTTCCGCGCTAAAGTCAGCGTCGCCGGGGCGGGGTTCATAGTCGTCGACATTCGCACCGTTGAGTGCAGGTAACTGCGGTGGCATCGAGATCGCTAATCCGTCTGACGGATGCTTAATTGATACAGAAGACGATTTGGTTGCGGTCGATGTTGGCGCTTGACGGAGGTGTTTCCGTTCGGGGTTAATGTCGTATGCGAGCAGTATGTCTCTAATGACGCAATCCCATTCATACTCCGGATAAACGATAAAGCCGTCCTGGCCACAATAATTTTGCACGTTACACGTTTTGTCCGCATGAAATAATTGAATCGGTTTGCCGTTACGGTCAATTTTGCACGTAATGTGTTTCTCTATATCGATGAAGCCAATAAGCTTATCCCTGTGGTCCAGCCGAAGTGTGACGTTGGCTCCTCGAGTTTTATCCTTGTTTTTGACTATGATCTCGAACCGGGTGTCTGCGGCCAGAAGAGAGTCTAGAAAGGCGAAGAATGCTTGCGATGCCCGTATGTCATAACCCCTTGTTTTAAACTGGGTGTTCAGCATCTGGATCGCCCTCTGATCAGGATAATAGATTTTGGTGGGTAACTTTGCCATGAGGCTTTACCTTTCGTTTATGCTGCGGGGGGCGGTGTAGCTTGGGTGAGGGCGTAGACCATATCGGAGACGGAGCGCTTGAAGGCGTCGTTTTCGACGAACTGCTTGTAGACCTGGGTGTCGTCGCGCAGGAGGGTGAGCATGACCTTTTCGAGGGCCTTCTCGTATTCGAGGCGGGCGGTCGAGGGGGTGTTCGCCAAGGCGTTCTGATACGACTGGTCAGCGGCGACTTTGGGCGCGATGTCTTCCTTGAAGCGGCGGAGCACGCGGTCGCCGTCAGAGAAAAGGGTGCCGAACTGGGCGTTGAAGGCGTCCAGGATGTGGGTGAGGGTGTCGAGCTCGGGTTCGGGCTTATGTCCGCCTTTTTCGACGGGAATGGGGTTGATCTCGGCGTCCTCATCGGGTATCTCGGGCTTGAAGGATTTCTTTTTTTCGACACGGTAGCTGTCCATGTCAATGGACTGGATGATGCCTTTGGAGAGGTCTTCGTCAACGGGCGAGGGAAGCTTATGGATGAGCAGATTCAAAAGGATGGAGAGTTTTTCCCACTCGGGGTTTGGGTTGGGAATGAGTGCAGAGAGGAATTCGTAGGTGCGCACGAAGGTTTTGGCGCTGCCTTTGAATGAGATCTGGCCGTCAACATCGAGCGCGGTCATGTAAACCGAGACGCAGGCGTCCAGAATGGGGTCGAGTGCCGCGCGGGGCGCGCCGGTGAGGAACAGGGTGCAGAAGGTGTCGATCTGTTCTTGTGAGTAGACCTGCGCCTCGTCGAGCGCGGCTTTGAGGTCGTGTAGCTTGTTGACGTCGGTCTCGTCGCTGAGCAGCGTGGTGCGGTAGTAATCCGCGAAGGCTGCGGTGATGGTGTCGGTGTTATTCTGGAAATCGAGCACGAAAACTTCATGCTTGCCGGGACAGGCGCGGTTCAGGCGGGAGAGGGTCTGCACGGCCTTGATTCCGGACAGGGGCTTGTCGACGTACATGGTGTGGAGCAGGGGCTCATCGTACCCGGTCTGGAATTTGTCGGCGCAGATGAGGAACCGGTAGGGGTCTTCCTGGATGGTGTCGGCAATGTCTTTGGAGGGGAAGCCGTTCAGCGAGGCCTCAGTGACTTTCTCTCCGGCGAACTCGTGTTCGCCGGAGAAGGCGACGATGGCCTTATAGGGGCTCTTGCATTCGACGAGGTAGGTCTTGAAGGCGTGGAAATACTGGATGGCGCGTTCGATGCCGCTGCAGACCACCATGGCGCGGGCCTGGCCGTTGATTTTGCCGACACCGCCGGTCAGGAAGTTGTCCACCATGATCTCGGCTTTGAGTCGGATGGCGTGGTCGTGGCTCTCGACGTACTTGCGGAGCTTCTTGAGGGCCTTGCGGGTGTCGAACTCGGGGTCGTCCTCGACCTTCTTAACCAGTTTACAGAAGGTGTGGATGGGCGTGTAGTTCTCGAGCACGTCCAGAATGAAGCCTTCCTGGATGGCCTGTTTCATGGTGTAGCTGTGGAAGGGTCGGTGCTTGATCTTGCCCTCGGCGTCAGGCGGCAGGGCCTCGCCGAACATTTCGAGCGTTTTGTTCTTCGGCGTGGCGGTAAAGGCGAAATAGCTGGCGTTGGTCAGCATCTTGCGGGCGGCCATGCGGGCTTCTAGTGCCGTGTTTACCGTGTCTTCGGTATCGGTGTCGGATTCCGACTCATCGTCGGTCTTGCCGAGCGCCTTGCTTATGGCCGACGTGGTCTTGCCGCCTTGGCTGGAGTGGGCCTCGTCAATGATGATGGCAAAAGTCTTGTTGCCTGCGGCGGAAACCTCGTCCAGGATGAAGGGAAACTTTTGGACCGTCGAGATGATGATCTTCTTGCCGCTCTCGATGAATGCGCGCAGGTCTCCGGAGTGGCGGGCGTGGACCACAGTCGCGCTGACCTGCATGAACTGCTTGACGGTCTTCTGGATCTGGTCGTCGAGGATCGTGCGGTCGGTGACCACGATGACGGAGTCGAACAGCGGTGGAGGAAGGTCATTCGTGCATTGGTTCGTTAGTGCATTATTTTTTTTAGGAACGCGGATGAGCTGGTGGGCGAGCCACGCGATGGAGTTGGATTTGCCGCTGCCGGCGGAGTGCTGGATGAGGTAGCGGTGGCCGGCACCGGTGGCGGCGGCGTGGGCGAGGGCTTTACGCACGACGCCGAGCTGATGGTAGCGGGGGAATATCTGGGTGCGCTTCTTCTGGCCGGTCTTGGGGTTCTTTGTCTCGACGATTTGGGCGTAGTTTTCGAGGATGTCGGTCAGGCCGGCCGGGGTGAGGATCTCTTTCCAGAGGTAATCGGTTTTGAGGCCTTCGGGGTTGGGCGGGTTACCCGCGCCGTCGTTGAAGCCCTTGTTGAAGGGCAGGAACCAAGATGCCTTGCCCTTGAGCTGGGTACACATGCGGACCTCGGAATCGTCCATGGCGAAGTGGACGACGCAGCGGCCAAACTCGAAGAGCCGCTCGCGCGGGTCACGGTCACGCTTGTACTGCTCCTCGGCATCGGCGGCGGTCTGCCGGGTGAGGCTGTTCTTCAGCTCAAAGGTTGCGACGGGCAGACCGTTAATGAACAGGCAGAGGTCGAGGGCGCGGCGCGTCTCATCGAGGCTGTAGCGGAGCTGGCGGGTGACGGAGAAGCGGTTTTTGGCGAAGAGCGCGGCGGCGGTGGCGTTGCCTGCGGAGGGCGTACCGTAGAAGAGGGTGAGGTCGCAGGTCTCGTGTTTCACGCCCTTGCGCAGGACGTGGATGACGCCGTGTTTGCCGATCTCGGCGGAGAGGCGGTTGAGGAACTTGAGGCGCTTGATGTCCGTGGGGTTGCGGTAGTCGGAAATGCCGAGACGCTTGAAGGCGGCCGGCTGGGTGTCCTCAAGGAAGCGGAAGAGCTGGGGCACGTCCAGTGCGTGGGCGCGGTCGTAATCGGCGGGCGCGCCCGCGAGCCAGCCGGTGCCGGCGGCCTTAGCTGCGGCGTACTGGGCGGGAGTCTCATGAAACGCATAGCCGGGCTCGACGGCGAGGCCGTCAAGGCCGGTCAGGTGGCGCATGATGAGCGATTCGAGGCCTTTTTCGGTGGTGTCGGTGGTCATGGTTCCAGCTCACCTCACTTGAGTGGATCCATCCACCCTTTCTTTGTCAGCACCTGCACGGCCAACCCGATTTGACGCGGGGTGAATTGCTTCTTGTGCTCATTCCACGCATAGGTGCGTGCCACGACGTCGTCTAGGGTTTGGGCTTGTTCTTGGGTGGCGATCCAATGAACGGTCGACAGAAGTTCAAGGCCAAAAGGCGTCTCAAACCCTTCAACCAAGTCCGCCACCCGCTCGATGTTATTTCGGGTATTCTCTTTAGTCTGGAGAAACGCTACGGCCTCTATCTGTGCGCACGGTACGATCGACAGTTGTTTGTCCGGTGCATCGCCTCCGTCCGCATAACCGGCGATCAAGTGCCCCTCGACTTTTTTTAGCACGTGGCGAAGGTTCTCGGCGTAAGGGCCATAGAGAGCTTTGGCGTATTTCAGGCTCAGGGGTTCGCCTGCCGCTTGGAGGAAGTACATCAGTTTGTGTACCTCAAGCAACGTGATAAAGGGGTCTAGCAGCCCTTGGAGATAACGCCCCATCAGGCAAACCAGCGCGGCTCGTCCCGGTGTCATCTCAGGCACGTCTGTCGAGCAGTTGGCTCTGGCATCGGCGGGCGTATCGCCGGGTTCAAAAATAGTGGCCTTGAGGTTCGCGAAGGGACGTAAAGTCGCCTCGATACGGGGGCGGACGGTCGCCCAATCCAAGCCGCCCAATCCGCACCCTAGGGGCGGAATGGCAATGGAGGTGATGTTCCGGTCCCGGATCTCGTTCGCCAAGGCCTTCAGGCCAGCATCAATATCCTCCAAACGGCTTTTGCCGCGCCAGTGGCGTTTTGTCGGAAAATTGATGATGTAGCGGGGGAAGGTCAGTTGGCCGGTCGCGAAGACAAACATCTTGCCGGGTTCGACCGCTTGCCGCTTGCAGGCGGCTTCGTAATCCTTGAAATTATCTGGAAAACGGTTTTTGAACTGGAGCGCGATACCGCGCCCCATGATGCCGACGCAGTTCACCGTGTTCACCAACGCTTCGGCGTCTTCCGAGAGAATGTCGCCTGTCTTGAACGCAAACATGAGCTTCACCTTTTGTGGTTTAATAATACCATTCCCGTTTCACCTCGACCAGTGGTTTGTGGGCGGCATTCGCCAGGCTTCCGACCACGGCCGCGCGCTTCTCCAGCGAGTGAACACCGATGCGTTCGACCAGATGCCATGGGAATTGCGATTCGACGAGAAATTCGGCTTGTTTAGGTTCACGGCAGGACCTCCAATCTTGTGCTTGTACAGCATTCCAGTTGATCTCATCAAGATGAGCCAGATCGCAACGATCCTCGAAATAGAAAGCACCAGCATTGGAGAGAGTAAAGGCCCAGCGCCGTCTGTTCTCTTCCGCCCATGTGACGGTCTTACGCAGATCCGCTTCAAGGTGAATAATGGGGGACACGAGCAGTGGGCTCGAAGATTATTTGCCGAAGGCCTTCAAATGTTGGATCTGCCTTGATCCATGTTTTTCGGGTCTTTGTTTCAGCCCGCCATGTCTTGAAAGCGGGAATCGAGTGCCCATCGCTGCCGGAGACACAAGGCTTTGGACGCCCGCCGATAGTCACCTTGAAATTGTCAATGAACGCTTCATTCACTGGGGTTTTGCGGCAGGCGAACAAATCGATGTTCTCCTGGTCACGTTCCTCAACAATATCCACCAACTGCATGAAATAGAGATCCTCGGACGGTTGGACTTTCCAGTCAATCTTTTCCATTCCGCCGTAGCAGTTGTAAGGGGCCATGGCCAGGCGATGATCTTCTGGGATGGTTTTCAGGGCCGCTTCAAACGATGCTTTGGTTATCTCTGCTGTCTCAGCACCCAAGCGCGCAAGTGCAACCGGATCGTCCAAGTACCCCTCTGGAGCTCCGTGCGTCTTCGCTTTTGCCCCATCGAGCCGTCGAGCATATTCGATGAGAGCTTCATCTGAGAGTGGACGATCAGTCAGCCTGAGTCGGAGTTGGCCTTTGAAGTCGCTGAGTTGCTGGACCGTGAGCTTGTCTGACAAGACGACATGAATGTTTAGACGGTGCTTGGAGGCTGACTCGATTCGAAGTTCAATCGCTGGAAATACGGTTTTGTGGATTACTTCACCAGCCTCGTGGGCTCGTCGCAGTTCTAGATAACCGTCGAATGTCCAATAGTCGTTTATGGCATATGCGGCCACGTCGCTGGCATTGATGTTGGCAATGATTTGGGTGATCGCAGCGGCCTTCTCTGTGGGCGTCATCGTGGCGAACCGTTGCCCGTCATAGTTATAGGAGGCTGGGGTGTGGATGTGGAGATCCCACAGCCGCCATTCTGATCCTCTTGGGTAAGTGCTCATGTTTCATTATCCTCGGGTTCAATGTCGGGGTCGTCGTTGACGTCGGGTTCATCGGGGGAAACGGACAGAACGGACTCAACGGGTTCCGGGTCGGGCAGGGATTTGGCGGCGGCGCGGACATCGAGCTTGCCGGTCACCACGTCGGCGGTCAGGCGAGTGCGGTACTCGCGGAGAAGTGCGATCTCGCGTTCGAGGTTGGTGATTTCGATCTTAAGCAATCGGGTTTCAGATTCGATGTGGTTTACAATTTGATCCTGCTCTTGCTTAGCAGGCATCGCAAGAAAGTAGTTCTTAATTGTAGAGATGTTCACGTGTGGAGCAGTCGCGCCCATTACGTCTTGAAGAGCTTGTCTATAAGTGGAGACGCTGTTGAGCAACCACATTACAAAGTTGGGACAATGATCGCTGGCGATTCTGAAAACCATCATGCGCTGAGAAATGCACAGCTTAACTCCTGCTGGTACACATGCCGCAATCCCGAACCTTTCGCCTTCTCGTGAATAGAGAATATCACCTTCTTGCGGTTCTAACCTTGCGATCCACCGCAAATAGTCCTTTTGAGACAGTTTCTTAGCCTTGTCGACATAGACGATTCCGGGTGAAATGTCAGCCGTCCGTATAGCTGGATAGGTCCCCGAGGCCGAATATCGTGGAGTCGCATGAGGACAATCAACGATCTTGCTAGCCGCGAACTTAAGGCGCCAAATGTCCCAATGCGCCGGGATATCGCCGAGCCAGGGGATGCCGGAGGGTTTGAGGGGGACTGATGGGTCGAGGCCGCGGGTGACGGCACGGTGGATGATGGCCTGTTTCTGTTCGTTGAGCAGCGTGATGATTTTGCGCTTGGCGCGGATTGCTCGTTCGATGCGGCTGTTGGCGTGGTCGAGGAAGCGCACGATGGCGGCTTGTTCGGAGGGAGGGGGGAGGGGGATACGTTGATTGCCAAACGTCTCGAAACGAAAGTCGGTTGAGCGCTCTCGGATTCCTTTAGCCAATGCCAAAATCCACTGAGATTGCGACATTACTCTCACCAGCTGCGCATAGTAATGGGCATTAGCATCAGAGCGCGGCTGGCATACGTTGTAGACAGGGGTGCCTTTCCCATCGCTGTCAGATACGCCGATAGCTCCTGCAAACGCATCCATGCCGTGGATCACTAAATCACCGCTACGAATCCCTTGGTAACCCGAGAAAGCTGTTGCCTCTGTGAACCCACGGAGGCGACGGTTCTTTCGAAGCGTCACCCTGCCATCACGGAAGCAGGTAACGACCTCATCCTCTGGTCGCACCGGACGGGACATTTTGGTGAAGAGTGTCTTTGCTCGGCCACTTCCCCAATGGCGCGGCACAGTGCCGAGCCATGGCAGGCCGGAGTCTTTGTATTCAGGATAGGGCTGGAGGGTGTCGGTCACTGTGCGAGGGTCTCCGGCGGGGTGGCCGTGGCGCGATAGTGCTGTTCTGGGTGTTTGGGCTGGCCAGGGATGGTCATTTCGAGGTTTCTCGACACGAGAAGAGGCCGGACGATGCGCGTGTGCGTGTAGGCGTCATTGCGTTCGAGTATTCGGGCCAGGTCCGTCGTGGTCTGCGGCACCCATCTGCAAAGGCGATAGGCCAACATTTGAAGACGCGAAGCGGCGGCCCGCCCTTTCAGAGCGGCAAGATCGTAGGCCAGGTCTTCTGGCAACCCGGGGTTATTTGCTATCAAGGAAGCCACCTTCTCAGATAACGCCGTCGTCATGCTAGATTGCGGTTCGGCCATGCTAGATTGCGGTTCGGCCATGCTAGATTGCGGTGCCGCCATGCTAGATTGCGGTGCCGCCCCAGGCGTAATCTGGGATGGGGCACCGCCAGATTCAGAAATTTTCCCCTGCAACTTGCGCCATGGGGCGATCAGGCGGTCGGTTGGAATATAATAGGTTTCCGAGCCCTTTCCCTTCTGTTCCAGAAGGTCGCGATCACGCAGGCGGCGCAGGTGGGTGCTGGCGTTTAGGACGTCCACGCGGTTGAGATGGCGGTAGGTGGCATTGTCCACGGCCCCGATCTCGCGGGCATAGACGAGGGCACGGGCCTCCTCAGAACAGAGGTCGGCGTCGCCGAAGGTACGTAGCCACGCCCAGTCCTCGGGTGACAGGAAGTGATGGAAGAGGCAGGTGACGATGAATTGGTTGCGAGTGCGGTCGGAGTTGAATGTGGGCGGAGTGAGGTTGGCTGACTCCATGAGCTCGCGCATGACGCGGATACCAGAGCCTTTGGTTTCCGCAAGGTTGGTCTCGTGCAGGACGGCAGCAAGGCCGGGGTTGCGAGTCTCGGAGCCGGGCTCGCCGAGGCGGTCTTCGGCGACAAGGGAGTGACCTGGGTTGCGGATTTCGAGGCGGTTGGCGTAGCGGATGATCTGGATCGCGCCCTGCACGCGGTAGCTGCGGTGCATGACTGCGTTGACCACGGCCTCGCGTATGACGCGGTCGGGGATGAGCGGTATATCCTGCCGGTGGAGTTGGCCGGCGGGAAGAGAGAAGGCTTTGGGCAGGTCGTCGAGGATGGCAGCGCGGGTTCGGCGGATGAGGGTGAGGAGGGGAGCGCGAATTTCGACTGTCTCGAACCGGCGTTCGGGGTCCTGCACCCACTCGCGGCCGGGCACACGGATGTAATCAACACGCATGAGAGGGAAATAGCGACGGAGCGCCTGGGGCGTGCCGAAAAGGAGTATGCCGGCAACAGTGGGGCGGAGCATGCCGCCTTCCTGGGTGGCGCAGCGCAGGGCGTTGAGAAGCTCCTCGTCATTCCATTTAAGCTCTTCGGCACCGGGGTTGATTTCGGAACGAAGCCGCCTGTAATCGGCGATGGCGGCGGGGTCGATGGCTGAAAGGTCGGCGTCGCGTATGACGGTGGCATCGTATGTGTCGCCCCGGCGATCCTGATAGAACACGACGAGGTCGTCCTCCGTGCATTGGACATCGGCGGAACCTTGGCGGCGGAAGGCTGCGCCGGGAAGGGGCCGGTTGGCGAAATAAAGGGGTTTCTCGCCGGGGGCGGCTTCCGGGACGAAGACGGAAAGAAGGTTCTTACCGTTGACGAGTCCGGATTCGATCTGTACGCGGATCGGACGGTTGAAAGCCGTGGCACACTGCGAAACTAGGTCGCGCTGTATTTTGTCGGGGTCGGCGAGTCCGGTTGCCGTGTACTGACGGAATAGCGAGTGCTCATCCAGTTTGGCTCCGAGTGCGATCCACCCTCCGCCGAGGTTGGGCTCATTGGCGAAGGCACAGATCGTTTCGAGAAGGGACTTGCCGACTTCTGAGGCGGACTTGGCCTCGATACGGGAGTGCTCATCGAGGGCATTGAGTTCTGTGAGAAGTTCGAGCGGGTTCATTTCTGGCCCCCTTTCAAAATGGTATCGAGCAGGCCCTCGGACTCCTGCTGCACGGCGAGGATGTCGGCGCGGATCTCGGCAAGGGTACGCAGGGGCTGGGGCTGATAGAAGTGGCGGGTGAAGGAGATTTCGTAGCCGACCTTGGCGGAGTCGGGCTTGATCCACGCGTCGGGCGTGTAGGGCAGGACCTCGCGGCGGATGAAGGTCTCGATGCCCGCCTTGGCGGTGGCCGCGGTGGGCAGGCCGCCGGGAAGTCCGGAGTCGGGGGCTTCGGCGAAGGGGATCTGCTCGGTGTCGCGCAGGTCGGGGTCGGGCTCGAATTCGAGGACGGACGGCTGCGCCTTCGGAGAAGTCGCCTTACCTTCATAGAGGCCATAGAGGGGGTCGGGGTGAGCCTTGCCGGGCTTGTGGACTTTGGCGATGACGGGCGGGGCGTTCTCGACGCGCCAGCTCACGGCGCGGTAAAGGAGCTTGCGGTCGGCAGCGGAGAGCTCGAGGTCCGCGTCGTCAAGAATCCAATCGGCGCGCTCGCGGAAGAGGTTGTGGTCTCCGAAAAGGCCGTCGCCCAACTTTTCGCGCAGGAGGGCGGCCGCCGCCACGAGACGGGCGTCGCGTTCCCAAGTTCTTGGGTCGAGGAGTTTCTTGCGCCGCTTCTCGGGCAGGCCCTGTTTGGGGGCGGGCTCGGCGTCCTCGGACGGATCGGCCTCCTCAGACGAATCGGACCATTCGGTGAGCACCTTTTCGACTTCGGGACGGATAGAGGAGAAGCCGGTGAAGAGGGCGTCGCCGAAGCGCTCGTAGAGCACGGCGCGGAGATCCTCGTCGCCGGAGGCGAAGCGCAGGGCTTCGACAGCGGCGCGGGTCAGCTGGCTGTGGAGTCGCAGGGGGCGTTCGACGATGACCTTCCAATAGCCGAAGGCGGCGTTGGGGAAGATTTTGGATTGCGGCGTTTCCTTGAAGGCGAGGTAGGTGTCGCAGATGCGGGCGATGTCCTCTTCGGAGAGTTCGCAGTTCTTCTTGCCGAGGTTCTTACGGAGGGGCTTGAACCACTGGGAGGCGTCGATGAGCTGGACGCGGCCGAGGCGATTCTCGGTCTTGCGGTTGGACAGAACCCAGACGTAGGTGGCGATGCCGGTGTTGTAGAAAAGGTTGAGGGGCAGGGCGACGATGGCTTCCAGCCAGTCGTTTTCGATGATCCAACGGCGGATGTTGCTCTCGCCCTGGCCGGCGTCGCCGGTGAAGAGGGATGAACCGTTGTGGACCTCGGCGATGCGCGAGCCGAGGGTGCCGGCGTGCTTCATTTTGGAGGCCATGTTGGCGAGGAAGAGCATCTGGCCGTCGCTGGAGCGGGTGACGAGAGAGAGCTCCTCGCCGTTGTGCATGACCTTGAAGCGGGGGTCGCGCATGCCGTCCTTGCCGCCCATGAGGTCAAGGTCCTTCGACCAGCTTTTGCCGTAGGGCGGATTGGCGAGCATGAAGTCGAACTCCATGGCGGGGAAGGCGTCGTTGAGGAGGGTGGACCACTCGGCACCGCCGACGATGTGGTCGGCGTTGTCGCCTTCGCCCTTGAGGAGCATGTCGGCCTTGCAAATGGCGTAGGTTTCGGGGTTGATCTCCTGGCCGTAGAGGTGGGCCTTGACGGCGTGGCGGTGCTTGGCGGTGAGTCCGAGCAGCGTCTCCTCGGCCACGGTGAGCATGCCGCCGGTGCCGCAGGCGTGATCATAGAGCGTGTAGGAGCCGGGCTTGATTTTCTGGGCGATCGGCAGGAAGATGAGGTTGGCCATGAGGCGGACGGCGTCGCGGGGCGTCCAGTGCTCACCGGCCTCCTCGTTGTTCTCCTCGTTGAATTTTCGGACGAGTTCCTCGAACACCGTGCCCATGGAGTGGTTGTCGAGGCCGGGCTGGCGCTGGGAGCCGTCGGAGTTGAGGATGGGGTGGGGGCTGAGGTTGATGTCGGGATCGAGGAATTTGGTGAAGAGGGTGCCGAGAGCGTCGGCCTTGGAGAGCGTGGATATCTGGTTGCGGAACTTGAAGTTGTCGATGATGTCCTGAACGTTCTGGGAGAAGCCGTTGAGATAGTCGTTGAAGTCGGCAAGGAGCTGCTGCTGGCTGCCGCGCGACTGGAGGTCACGCAGGGTGAACTTGGAGGTGTTGTAAAAGACCTGGCCAGCGGCGTCGCACAGGGCGGCGCGCTGCTCGGCGATACCTGACCTGTCGAGCATGGCTTTGGTATCGAGAACGGCCTGTTTGGTGGGTTCGAGGACGGCGTCCATGCGGCGCAGGACACACATGGGCAGGATGACGTCCGGGTATTTGCCGCGCTTGAAAAGGTCGCGGAGCACATCGTCCGCGATGCCCCAGATAAAGGAAACGATCTTGTTATGTGTAGCCTGGTCCATGATGAGCTTTCTGATTGAACGTAGTCAAACTATTGTTCTTTGAGTTTAGCAGTGGGTCATAGAGATGGCGAGGGGAAAAAACCGCGAGTGGTGGGAAACGACACGGATACAAGGTGATAACGCAACGAAAGAAATGGACAGAACGAATCGAACGGGGGAATTGCGGTGGTTCACCGTACGACATGTTTTGTTTCAAGTGTTGAGGGCTGTTGAGAATCTGAAACCGGAGACTTGAAATTAAGCAAGCGTGGCTGCAGACGCCGTGTGTCGGTACAGGCAGAGAAGGACACCTCTAATATGGTTGTCGGGTGATGATCAGACCTGTCTGTTGACAGACGTTTTCCCCGCCTCCTCTCAGCGCTGTCCGTTGAGCATGCGGAGCTTGGTCTCCAGAAACTTGAGCCGCAGTTCGCCGCGCCAGCCATTGAGGTCATGTCCGCCGTCGAACCATGACGTGCTCTTGCCTCCGTTCAGGCGTCCGGCCAGAAGCCCGTCCCAGCGTTGGCGGTTACCCTCGTTCAGCAATTCCCCTTGCTCTGTCGCCCATTGCAGTCTGCGGTACCGGTCCACCGCTTCCGCCGTTTCATTCATTGGGCACACCGGATCCTTGTCTCCGCAGAGTAGGTGGATCTCCCTCGGCGCGTCGACAATCTCGGCATGGCGCAGCGGGTTCGTGCGCCACAAGTCACGCGCGCCGAGCCTTGCCGCCAGCGAGAGCCCCAGCCACTTTATCTTGTTCTCGATCATGTCGAAAAGCGCTGCCTGCCCAGGTCCCGCGAAGTCTGCCGGCGAGAAACCGCCAGACTTAATGGGCTCTTTTCCCGATTGATATTTCGCGTAACCCCTCAGCCAGCTTTGGATGTCGGGCTGGCCCATGGCTCCGAGCAATATATCGCCAAACCCCGCAGCCCCGAATGCGAAGGCGCAGGTGATTGTGCCGAGGCGGGTGCCTGTGAGAACGGTTTTATTGGGCTTGAGGCCGAGCCTTTCTTCAAAGAACTGACGCGTCAGCCAGAGGTTACGCGCAGTGAAGCGCTGCATGTGGCGGAAGAACGAGGGTGTGATATTCTGAACCCCGGCCTTTTTCACAAAGGTCTGGACGGCATCGTTGAAATCATTGGAGATCCTGACTTCAAGCCCTTGTTTCATGTCCGCCCCGAACTTGCAGATGCCGGTGAAAGGCGTGTCCATGCATACCATGCCGAATCCGCAGCTGAGAATGGTGGGCAAGATCGCAGCGTTTTCGCAGTAATCGCCGTCCATGCCCGTGAAAGCGTAAACAACGGGTGTGTCCGGCATGTGTCCCGGCGGCATGAATACAGCGACCCTGACCTTGGCCATTGCTTTTTCGTTCAGCTCGGCACAGTCCCCGATGAAGGCGTAGGGGGCCGTGAGTTTGTAAAGGTGACCGCGGCAGCCCTGCCACGAAAACCTGTCAGGGCCCTGTTGCAGTTCCCATACCGGATGCGCGCCTTGGAGAAGTTCGTCAACAGTCAGCTCAGCAAACGTTTTCTGCGGGTCAAGATTGACCGGCCTGAGCCGTGAGTGTCCGGAGATAAACCGGACCAGGCTCGCGAGTTTTGAGGGATCGCATGTGTAGCCCTCGCCGATATAGCGCCATTTGCCGTTCTCGTCTTCCGGCCTGAGGAACGCGGCGCAATCTCCGCAATAATCTCTCGTGGCCCCGTCCTTCAGCCAGAGTATGCAGCCTGCCTCGAAATGGCTAATCCTGCCCATGAGCAGGGACTCGTCCCCGTTTTCGGTGTCAGCGGGTTCCAGAAGCCCAGGGATACCGTCCGCGTCGGTGAAGTCAAGCTCGTCGGACGTAGGGTAACCGAGGACCCCTTTTTCATAACCCAGGCGTTCCCAGCACATGCGGATGCCGCCGTGCGTCTCGAACGCACCGGTTTCCGGATGCCAGAGTATGGAGCACCACATGTTGTCCGGCATCCTATAGATGCGGTAACGGCCTTTGCCGTCCCAGCAAAAGCGTTCCTCGTGCTCCGGAACGCCGGGATCGAATCCCGTGGACACTAATTCGGCGAATTTGCGTTCGACGGGGCTTGAGTCGGGATCCGTCGCCGTGTCCAACACCTTGCGCAGGTCCGCGATCATCTCGGCCGCATCCTTGTAACGCTCGTTCTCCTCGTCGCCGCAGGCACGCATGCAGACATCGTTGAGCGGCGCGAAGAGGTGCATGTCTGTGTTGTCGATGCGGGACCCGGGGCTTGGAAACTCGTCGGGCTTAAGCCCGTTGATCATCTGGTAGAGGACTTTGCCTAGAGCGTAAATGTCGCCGCGCGCGGAGGGCCTTTTTCCGGTTTCGAAATACAATGGCGTGCCTGAGAAACTGACCGAATCACGGTCGTCCGTGACCAATCCGATGTCCGCGAGCACCGCTTTGCCACGGATGAAGACGATGTTGTCCGGCTTCACGTCTCTGTGGATGAGTCTGTGCGAGTGCAGCGTTTTCAGGGCTTCGGCGGTGCGGAGGGCGACCCCGGCGGATTCCAGGAGTCCGAGCATGCGCTCCTTTTTAAGCCGGTAGCCGAGCGTCAGCACCTTGTAGTTCTGTGATTTGGGGCTGCACTTGCCCACGCCGTCCGCAAGAGGCATGATGTAACAGATGCAGAGTCCGTCGGCCGTCTCCTGCGCGTTCATGATGCCGATCAGCGAATCGGGCTTCGGGTCGATCCTCTCGTAAGCCCTCAGGCCCTTCAGTTCCCTGTTTGCCCAGCGTTTCTCATCCGCCGTCTTTCTCTTGATGATCTTAAGGGCGGCCCAGGACTTGGTAAGTTTGTTGCGGCAGATCCAGACTTGGCCGCTAGCCCCGCCGCCGATTTCCCGGACCAAGTCGTACCCGTGCATGCAGGGCACGTCTGTTCCGGCCTTTTTCGGGAATGCCTTGGGTGTGCTCGTACGCGCTTTGACAACACTGGCGAGCGCGACCGCCTTTTTTGCTGTCCCCATAGATAGTCGTCTTTCAGATGATGGTCGACGATCATTAAATCTTTGACTTGAGGTAGCTCGGCAGGGCCAATGTGCCTTCGAGCGCCTTTTTATCCAACGGCGAAAGGGGCCCGCGGTCTAGGCGGGCTTCAGCCTCAATGACGGCGGCTTTGTAAATGGGCCTGATCTTGAAAACCGCCCCGAATACGGTGTTCTCGGCAACGCCGAGTGTCTTGCTCACTCGTTCGACCGGCCATTTGCGCAGAATACGGCACTCGAACATCTGCCATTGTCTAGAGCTGACTTTATCCTTAGCGATTTGGATGGACAGCTTGCGAATGGCCTTTGCCTCTTCAGCGTCCCATTCCGCTTCAAGCCCGTTTTGGGATTCGGGAATATTGTCAATATCCTGTGTGAGCGGTTCATCCCCGTCTTGATTGCGGTTAAAGGGGAGGCTGCTGTTTCTCTTCTTGCGGGTTCGGATCACACTTATCGCCTTGCGGATCGCGATTGTCTTGAGCCATGCGCGGAACATGCCTTTTTTGCTGTCATACCTGCCGATGCTCTTGTTCACCTCAAGCATCACGGTGATGACGAGATCATCCGCACTTTGTTCATCCAGCCCGTAACGCAAACCGATGTTTTTGATGAAGGGGCTGTAGATGCGGTAAAACTCCGTCCAGCTCTTGTCGTTCGCTGAATCAATGATGTTCTCCAATATCGAAAGACTCGTGGTCATGCCCGCCGCTCCCAAAGCTTTCTTTTTCTGCGGCAATTTTTTGGGCGCTTTGGATGGGGTTGTTGATTCGCCGTTTGAAAGAGATGAGGTTGTCTTCTCCGTAGATTGATTGAAGGAATCAAAACTGTCCGTTGTGTTGGGTCTCGATTTTGCCATGAACGTGTTCTCCCTTTTTACGAATCTTGAATAGCTACTGTACACTAACGTTGTCATCTCTTCAAGCCCATGAAAAAGAAGTTTTTTCACGAAAGTTGAAAGATTCATTCGTTCGGCCGCGATCTATTGCTTGAGGGGACCTTCAGTCGGGTTGGCTAAGGTCCGTTAAAAAAATAATCGCGGATGCGAAAGATTCGAGGGTTGAGCCGCGATTAATAGCACAGAGGGACTTTCCTCCAAAGTGGAGGAAGCCCTTAACAATACAAAGGAGAAGTATGCAGACGATACAGATGACGCAGACATGGAAGCTGGTGGGCCGTGTCCCCGGTACCATGCCGAAGCAACCGAAAACAGTCAAAGGCCGCAAAGTCCAGACTCGTGAAAGGCGCTACCAGACCGAATCCGGGACGCTCGTGGTGCGCACATTGACGGAAGCAGAGACCGAAAAGGTCCTGGCATTATTGGAGGAGATGAAGGCAGCGGAAACCGTCGCATTGCAAACGAAGCCCCCGAGGCAGAAGAGCTGCGGACGGATATTGTGGCCCAGTCATACGGCGCAAACAAGCGAACCCGCAACCCCGAAGATGGCGGCGCTCAAGCCCCGTAAAAGCCCTGCAAAGAAAGGGAAGAAATGCGCATGAGTAAAAAAAGCACGGAAGCCGATGCGGCCTACGCTTTCGACACCCAGGCCGGCCCCGTCTACAGGTCGGTTAAGCTCACGGAAGAGCAGGCCGAAGCGCTTGCAGGTGGCCGCGAGCGTCCGCATGTCATCGACATCCTGGTCTGGCCGTATACGGAAACCGCTGATCAGCGGCCCGAACTGCGCGCCTACTACGCGCTCAACCTGCCGCAGGCCGTGGCACGCGCGGTGGAAATAGAGATCCGGCTTCGCGAGCAGGGCCTGAAGGCGCTGCTGGTGGCGGTGAGGCCGGCTGACGCGGGGGTCACGGAACTGTTCTTCCGCGCTTTCGAGGCGCTGGAGCCTGGTATGCCGGACCCTGTGCCGGAGAGTCTTCTGGCAGGACCCGGGATGTGTGCGTCAACAGACACGAAAGTCCCGGTTGATGTGAAAGATTAAGGCCTCGAGGCGCGAATATCAGGGTGAAGGGTAACAAGGTTCAAGATCGACGCTCAGAAATCTCACAAGTTTTCGATCAAATGATGAAAGATCCGGACTTTGTGAAACGAATAACTGAACAGAGGGAGGTGATGAAGTGGACGGGTAACAACGGAACGGAATGAAGTGAGACAGGTGGTGCCAGCGCGGCGACAACGGGTATCACCGGAGACTGAAGCAGGAAAATGGATGAATTAATGAAAGGCAAAGAATGAACGAAAATCAAGTTAGTCAGAAAACGGTAACGGCGGGTGCCGGAACCGTGGCCGAGCCGGCAGCGGTGAATGTTGCGGCGGCGGATGTTAATGAAAGCGAAAAGTCCTGCCACACGGCGGGCAATAAGGATACGCAAATGAGCACGACAGAATCCGATGACGAGAAGGTGGCGACCGTGAAAACGGCGGACGAAACGCCGACAGCAGCTACGGCCCCGCAAACCTGCACACCTGGCGATGAGGCTAAAGCTGAAGGTGGAAAAGATGGTGCGAAGAAGAAAAAGCAAAAGCTCCCCCCCTCGCCGCACGAGATCATGATCCCGTTCGACAGGATCGTGGTCAGCAAGTGGAACGAGAGCTACGACTCCGCAAGAAACGAGGACAACGTTAAGGATCTCGCCAAGGATATCGCTCGCCACGGGCTGATGCACGCCGTGACGCTCGCGTCCAACAAAAAGGAAGACGGCGGGCTCAAGTACACGGTGCTCGCGGGGTGGCGCCGCATCGAGGCGCTCAAACACCTGCGCGGCGGTGATTCCGGTCTGCGTCTCAACGAGTTCAAGATCCACGACAAGCTGGACGAGTCCTGCGACAAGTGCCTCGACTACAGCCTCTCCGAGAACGCGCGCAGATACGGGCGCAGCACGCTTGACTCCGCTAGGTTCTACGGGCGAATGGTGAAGGAGATCGGGATCAAGGAGACCAGGCTTGCGCTCCGTTGCAACGTGCGCCGCGAGGTCATCAACCGGCTCGTCAAGCTCTACGAGTGCAGGAGCCAGTTGCCCCAGTGCTGGCTCAAGGATCTGGATTGCCAGCCGAAACCGGGGACGAAGAAGCTCAGAAAGGAAGAACTTCCCAGGATCACGCTGACGCACTGGATCGAGGTTGCGGGCCGGATAAAGGCCGCATCCATCGACGAAAAGGTCACGGTGATGCTGAAGACGGCCTACGATGACAAATGGTCCGTGAGCAAGCTTCGCGAACGAATGAGGGAAATGTTTCCCGAACCCGCGACCGAGCACAAGGGTCAAGCGAATGAAAAGCACAAAACTCCGAGGAAGCAGAAACCTATCACCAGAGAGCAAATTCTGAAGCTCACGGAGCGTCTGATGGCCCGGGGGGTGCCAGCGGGTGACGAACAGTTGCTCCATCTCAAATCGACGCTCGAAGGGATGAGGAATGATGAGGCTGAGAAGGCCGCTCGTGAAGCGGCGGTGAAAGCGACGGAATCGGGTGCCGCCGAAAAGGGACAGGCTGTTGAAACGGCGACCGTTACCGGCACCGTAGCCGGCGCGTCGGGTGATGCGACGGATGAAGTCAAGAAGGTCGCCTAAGTGGAGCATGGGCGGCCGTGGGCCGGTTCCCACGTCCGCCCCCATGCTCAAATCTCAAACGTAAGGAGAAAAATATGTCGGAAGACGCGAACGAAGAACTTGGCGGCGCGGACACCGTTGCAACGGCAACCACTATTGTCAACGACCCCGAACTCGCCTATGACGACGGTGACACGGGTGTTTCGGACACGAAGGCTGGGGTCACGGATTCAGGTGTCGGCAGTTCTGACAGCCACGGTGACGCGGAATCTGATGAGGGCGATGATCCAGGCAAGCACGGCTTCTTCCCCTGCTATCGAACATTTCAACAGCAGTGGTTCTGGACCGAGAAGCCGTGGGACATCGCGCACCTCTTCATGGACCTGCTGTTAAGGGCTAACAGAGCCAAACGCACGGCGAAGCACGGCGGAGCCATCATCGAAATCAGGCGAGGGGCGCTGGCGACGTCTTTCACAAAGCTTGAGGAGGTCACCGGACGCAACCGAAAGACAGTACGCAAGTGGCTGGGCCTGCTGACCCAAGCAGGGGAGATCAGCACCCAGAACAAGGGACAGCACGGTGTCGTCATAACTATCACTAAGTACGACAGTTACGCTCGCGACAAGCAAAATGAGGGACAGAGTAATGGACGAAGGTCTCCACGGCGGTAGGGACATAGGTATGGACGGCACAGGGACAATGGTGTGGACAACGGGTACCCAGCGGTATGGACACACTATAAGAATAGAAGAAGGATAAGAAGGAGGAGAAGGTGAAGAACAGAAGAAAGGAGAAGAGGAATGACGGCCCCGGCACCGACGAGAGGAGATAAGCAGGAGTTGTTACCAATTGTGTATATGAGTCAATACCGGCTTCAGGAACCGCTTACCGAGACCGCTGACTATATGGACGACTCCTCCAAACCCAAATGCATGATCTGCGGTAAAAGCTTCTGTGTCGGCAGAAGTCTGGACTGGAACGGTTCTGGCCCTTACCCCCGCAAATGTTACGGGCTCTGCACCCGCCACTATGTCAGCGCGTTTTTCGCCGCTGACCCCCAAGGCCGCCAATTAGCCGAAAACACGATTCGAGACGAGGTGCCGTTGCTCTACCGTTTCGCCGAGTTCAACACCTTCAAAGCCAGGGGTGACCGCGCTGCCCACCTCTCAGTGGTGCGCGAAGCTGTTGTTGGCTGGGCTCAAGCGATGGTTGAGGGTTGGGGTAAAGTGGTACCCGGGACCAATGCCGGCAGCCTCTACCTCTACGCGGACCGGACCCGTAACTACTCGGGCAACGGCTGCGGCAAGACGCATCTTGCCTATTCCGCGTTCAAGTACATCGCCCGGCGTACCGTGACTGCGGACATTTCAAGCGACCCGACCGGGGCGGAGCCCGTGCTCACCTGCGCACTTGTCGACATCCAAGAAATTGTCGCAGAATTCTGGAGACGGAAGTCCAAGGTTTGTGATGGTGGACAGGTCTCGTACGGTTACAGCACTTGGAACGGTACAAACAGGGGTGGATCATTCGACGACTACGTCGCCAATCTGGCTGCGGCTCCGGTCCTGCTCATCGACGACATCGGGCATGGCAGCTATACCGGCAGGAACGGCGAACCCAATCTCGCGGCGACAACTGCCGAGGCCATCATCGACCAACGCGCCAACAACAGGCTGCCGACACTGTACACGTCAAACTACGCACCGGATGACCTCGGCAAAAAGATCGGAACCCGCGCGGCTTCCAGAATCTTCCGTGGCAACTGCACGAAGGTCATCAGGGTTGAGGCACCCGACTATGCGATGGGGCCGAGTTTCCAAGCGACTTGATTGATTCTTGGTTTCTTGAAAGGAGGTGCCACGCCATAGAGTACGAATGACATACAACCCGGGTCCCGCAAAGCCTAGGCTGCGCGGGACCGTTCTCAGAACATAACCCAGGTCCGCGAGTGCGGCTACCGGGCATCTCAACAGTACAAGCAACAACTGCGAGCATAAGCCGCAGAAAGGATTAATGAAATGTATCTCAACGAATGGACGTAGGCATGAAATCGAACGACAATTGTTACCGCAGCGCGAAAAAGACAAAGAATGACTCACAGGTCAAGCCGGGCTATCTCCGGAAATCAGCCGCAGCCAAGTATCTGGGCGTCTCGATCCGGACACTGTCGGACTGGGCGAGGATGCGGCTGGTGGCTCACATCAAGCCGTCGAACCGGGTCTGTTTGTTCCGGGTCGAGGATCTGGACGCGGCCCTGAACCGGTTCAGGATGGCGGCGGTCGGCGAGTCTCTGTTCTGACGCGGTAGCGGACAGGTGTTGTCATAGGGGTGGTGACGGAGCTAATCCGTCGCCACCCTTTTTTTGGTGCGATTGGATGGGGGTGATTGTGCTACAGTTGACTTGCGTTAGTGAAAAGGGTTGCGCTACGAATCCTTGTAGGGCTCAAGGTTGGTGACATAATGGTGACATAATGGGTGCACTTTACCGCCTTTTTACGCCTAAACGAGGGTACGGTGACTGAATCCTGAGTTGGTCAGTGCGAGAGCTTGTATAACAAAAAACCCCAATAAAACAGGGTGTTTTATAGGGGTTTCAGATGGTGGGCCCAGCTGGACTCGAACCAGCGACCAAAGGATTATGAGTCCTCCG
>JADHEF010000418.1_pt1 | contig 45871 bp, 49 predicted proteins | sample 8952391 | NCBI WGS metagenome assembly JADHEF01 (sample SAMN16124439, study PRJNA663245) | bioreactor sludge metagenome | isolation source: sludge (nitrite) | place: India:Bengaluru | collected 2019-02-28 | reverse complement strand
TGCGTGTTTCAGGAAGCAGCCGCCAGCATCGCATGGCGCGCGCGGCATTCGAAGAACCAGCACAGCCAGGCCAGCAGCACCAGCGTCGCCGCGCCGACCGCCAGCATCGCACCCGAGTGCGACAACCACGGCGACACCACGCCGCCGATCACCGCATTGACCAGCAACTGGGTGAAGGCCTGCGAGGAGGACGCCGAACCACGCTGCTGCGGGTACATGTCCAGGATCGCCAGCGTGAGCACCGGCACCATCAGCGCCAGCCCAAGCGCATGCAGGAACAAGGGCAGCACCGCCCACGGCAATGCCAGCACCGGCGACAGATGCGTGTAGCCGATGTTGAACAGCATCGCCGTCGCACCGATCGCGAAGCCGGCCGACACCAGCCGCGTGCCCTCGATGCGCCCGGCCATGCGCGCCGAGACGAAGGAGCCGATCATCATGCCCGCGATGAACGGCACGAACAGCCAGCCGAACTGGCGCTCGTTCAGGCCCAGCAGGCCGAATACCACCTCCGGTGCCGAGGCGATGTACAGGAACAGCCCGCCGAAATTGAATGCCACCACGCAGGCCAGGCGCAGGAATCGCGGGTTGGAGAAGATCGAGGCGTAATCGCGCCACAAGGCCGTCGGCGCCAGACGCATGCGCCGCTCCGGCGGGTGCGTTTCCGGCAAGGCCAGCCCTACCCCGCCCAGCAGCACACAGACGAACACGACCAGGCTCCAGAAAATCAGCGGCCAGCCGCCCACGCCCAGCACCCAGCCGCCGTAGATCGGCGCCACCGCCGGTGCGATGCTGAAGATCATCGCCACCTGGCTCATCAGCTTCTGCGCTTCCTGCCCGTGGAACAGGTCGCGGATCATCGCCCGCCCGACGATCAGGCCGGCACCGGCCGACATGCCTTGCAGGGCACGGAACGACAGCAGCATCGTCAGATCGTGCGACAGCGCGCAGCCGGCCGAAGCCAGCATGTACACCAACAGGCCGCCCACCAGCACGCGCTTGCGACCGAAGGCATCGGACAGCGGCCCGTGCACCAGACTCATCGCCGCATAAGCCAGCAGGTAGACGCTGATGGTCTGCTGCATCTGCAGCTTGTCCGCGCCCAGATCCGCAGCCATCTGCGGGAAAGCGGGGAAGATCGTGTCGATCGAGAACGGGCCGAAGGCCGCCAGTCCGCCGAGAACGAGCGTCATCGGCCAGCGTCGCTGGCCGGAGCGGGGCGTGCGGCTGGATGCCATTGCGGGAACGCCGTGGGGAAGGCGGTTCCATTCTAGCGGCCCGCATCCACGCGATGGCGCGCGGCCCTGCCGCATCTGCTGCCGATTCTTCCGACCAAACGCGGACGGCCCGCTTGCGCGGGCCGTCAGGTCACTGCGGTGCCCACGCCGGCGGAAGGGCCGGCGGCGGCATCACGCGGCGTACGGGTCGCGCAGGATCATCGTCTGTTCGCGGTCCGGGCCGGTGGACACGATGGCCAGCGGGCAACCGGACAACTCCTCCAGCGCACGCAGGTAAGCACGCGCGGCCGGCGGCAGCTTGTCCCATTCGGTGACGCCGTGGGTGCTTTCCGGCCAGCCGGGGAACTCCAGATAGACCGGCTCGCACTCTTCCCAGCCCTGCGCGTCCAGCGGCGCATACTCGGTTTCCTTGCCGCGGTAGCGGTAGGCGATGCACATCTTCAGCGACGGCAGGCCGTCGAGCACGTCCAGCTTGGTCACGCACAGGCCGTTGATGCCGTTGATCGCCACGGCGCGCTTGAGCGCGACGATGTCGATCCAGCCGCAGCGGCGCGGCCGGCCGGTGGAGGCACCGAATTCCTGGCCCTTCTGGCGGATTTCCTCGCCGAGTGCGTCGTTGAGTTCGGTCGGGAACGGGCCACCGCCGACGCGCGTGGCATAGGCCTTGGCGATGCCCAGCACGTAGTCGATCGCGTCCGCGCCCACGCCGGTACCGCACAGCGCGCCGCCGGTGGTGGTGTTGGACGAGGTCACGTACGGATAGGTGCCGTGGTCGATGTCCAGCAGTGCGCCCTGCGCGCCTTCGAACAGCACCCGCTTGCCCTGCTTGCGCAGGTCGTGCAACAGGCCGGCCACGTCGTGCTTCATCGGCTCGACGTACTCGCCGAAGGCCAGCGCCTCGTCCAGCGTCTTCTGGAAATCCACCGCTTCCACGCCGAGGTACTGGGTCAGCACGAAGTTGTGGTAGTCCAGCACGCCGCGCAGCTTTTCGGCCAGTTGGTCGGGGTAATGCAGGTCGGCCACGCGGATGCTGCGGCGGGCCACCTTGTCTTCGTAGGCCGGGCCGATGCCGCGGCCGGTGGTGCCGATGGCCTTGCCGCCGGCGGCCTTTTCGCGGGCCTGATCCAGCGCGATGTGGTAGGGCATGATCAGCGGGCAGGCCGGGCTGATCTTCAGTCGTGCACGCACGTCCAGGCCCAGCGCCTCGAGCTCGGCGATTTCCTTCTGCAGCGCTGCGGGCGCCACCACCACGCCGTTGCCGATCAGGCACAGCACGCCTTCGCGCAGGATGCCCGACGGGATCAGGTGCAGCACGGTCTTCTTGCCGCCGACCACCAGCGTATGGCCGGCATTGTGGCCGCCCTGGAAACGCGCGACCGCGGCGACCGGCTCGGTGAGCAGATCGACGATCTTGCCCTTGCCTTCATCGCCCCATTGGGCGCCGAGAACGACGACTGACTGACCCATGACGGGTGACTCCTGTGTGTCTTGCGGCCATCGGGGCCGCATGAAAGGGCGTGTCGGGCCGGCCTTGCGGGCCGGGAGGCCATCGGGGCCTTCCGCCATCGGCATGGCCGGACACGGAAAAGCCGGACAGGCGCTGCGCCCGTCCGGCTTTTGTGCATTATCCGGGTTTCCGGGGGCACCCGCCACCGCCGCGCATCGCGCGGTTCAGCCGCGTATCCACCACAGCGCCGCCAGTCCGGCCAGCAACACGAAACCCCCGTGCCGGCGCAGCCGCGCGGACGGCTCCGTGACCAAATGCTCGACCATGCGCCGCCAGGCTTCCGGCGCGGCAAACAGCAACAGCCCCTCCAACACCGCCACCAGTGCCAGCGCGGCCAGCAGGTCGCGCGGCATCGGTCAGCGGTCGCTCTTCAGGTACTGCAGGAACGGATCGTTGCGCTCCAGCACGATCACGCTCTTGCCGTCGGCGAAGGCGGCGCGGTATGCCTCCAGACTGCGGTAGAAGGCATAGAAACCCGGGTCGGCCGAAGCCGCCTTGGCATAGATCTTCGCCGCTTCGGCATCGCCTTCGCCACGCAGCTTCTGGCCGTCGCGCTCGGCTTCGGCCACCAGCACGGTGCTTTCGCGGTCAGCCTCGGCACGGATCGTGCGCGCCTGTTCCTCGCCCTCGGCGCGCAGCTTGCTGGCCACCTGCCGGCGCTGGGCGCGCATGCGTTCGTAGACGTCGGTGATCACCTGGCTGTCGGTGGGCAGGTCGATCTGCTTCAGGCGCAGGTCGACGATCTGCATGCCCAACTCGCGGCTGGCCTTGTTGATCGCGCCAAGTTGGCTGGCGATCAGTTCGGCACGGTCGCCGGACACCAGCTGCTGCAGCGTGCGCGAATTGATCTCGTTGCGCAGCGAGTCGGTGATGATCGGCGCCAGACGCGAACTGGCCACGCGTTCGTCGCCGCCGGTGGCGCGGTAGAACGCGCGCACGTCGGCGATGTAGCCGATGGCGAAGAAGTCGACGCTGACGTCCTTCTGCTCGACGGTGAAATAGCGTGCCGGCGCGGTTTCCAGCACCTGGAAACGACGGTCGAACACGCGCACGGTTTCCACCAGCGGCAGCTTGAAATGCAGCCCGGGCTTGACGTCGCTGCGGACCACGCGGCCGAGGTTGAGCACCATCGCGGCTTGGTCCTCGCGGACCACGTAGGCCGAGCCGGTCAAGGCTATCGCCAGCACCACGCCCAGGGCGATCCAGAACGGGGCCTTCATCGGTCACTCTCCTCTCGGCCTGACGGACGCGGGCCGCGTACCGGATTGCGGTCTTCGCCGGTGATGTTCTGCAGCGCCGGCAACACCGCCGACGCCGCCGGCGTTGCGCCCGAAGCCGCCGCCGGTGCCGTCTTGGCAGCAGCGGCCGAACCGCCTTCGGCGGCCGGCATCGGCACGTAGATCAATTGCTTGCCGTCGCCGCCGACCACCTTGCGGTTCTCGGCCAGCACCTTCTGCACGGTCTCCAGCCACAGCCGCTTGCGGGTGACCTCCGGCGCGCCCTTGTACTGTGCCTGCAACAGGCTGAAGCGGTCGGCATCGCCCTCGGCGCGGGCGACGATGGCGTCCTTGTAGGCCTCGGCATCGGCGCGCGTGCGCGCCGATTCGCCGCGCGCCTCGGGCACCACCTTGGCGGCATAGGCCTGGGCTTCGTTGATCAGGCGCTCCTTGACCTGCTGGGCGCCGTTGACTTCGTCGAAGGCCGGCTTCACTTCCTCCGGCGGACGGGCGTCGGGCAGGGTCAGGCCAGTGACGGTCAAGCCGGTGCGGTAGGTCTTCAACGATGCCTGCAGACGATCCAGCGCCGAGGTAGCCAGCGGGCCGCGCTTGTTCAGCACGGCGTCCAGATCGGAACGGCCGACCTGCTCGCGCACCGCACTCTGCGCGGCCTGTTCCAGCACCTGGTCGGCGTCGCGCGAGCCGTACAGGTACTGGCGCGGATCGGCGACGCGGTACTGCACGTTCAACGAGACGTTGACGATGTTCTCGTCGCGAGTCAGCACCGGCACCACGTTGCTGAAGGTCTTGATCTGGGTGGCGTTGACCTTGGTCACGCTTTCCAGCGGCCACGGCAACTTGAAGTTGGGGCCGGGCTGCATGATCCGGTCGAACTGGCCGAAGCGCAGCACCACGCCGCGCTGCTACTCGCCGATCAGCTGGAAACAGCTGAACGCCAACAGCAGCACCACCGCAACGGCGATCCAGCGCCCGATGCCGCCGCCATCGCCCAGCCGGCCCAGCCATTGCCGGGCCGTATCGCCGATGCCGTTGCCGCGCGATTTCCAGGGGTTGCGGCCGCCATCCGGGCCGTCGCCATTGCTGCCGGGTTTTTTCCAGGCCATGCACGCTCCGTGTATGCGAGGTGGCCCGCTGCAGGGCACCTCGCCAGTGAAAACGAGTGTCGCGATTCTACTCGATGGGGCCGGGCGGCCGTTCCGAAAAGGGGGCGGACGTCCGTGACGATTCAGTCCCGCTCTTCCCACGGCTCCCGCACCGGGGCCGCGGCAGCAACGCCCGCAAGGGCTCGCCTTCGGGCTGGACGACCAGGCGCTCGGCATCGGCACGCGGCAGGTCCACCTGGATCCGCCAGCCGTGTTCGTCGCCGATCTCGCCGCGCACGGCCTGCAAGGCATGCAGGCGCGCGCGCAACTTGCCTTGCTGCGGGCTCAGGCGCAGTTCGCCACCGATCCGGGTCAGGCCCAGACGCAGCGCCAGTGCCTCGTGCAGCAGGTCGAGCCCGCGACCGTCGCGCGCGGACAGCCACACCCGCTCGCGCGCCTCGCCCGGCACGTCGTGGCGCGGCTGCGCCCCGTCGATGCGGTCGATCTTGTTGAACACCAGCAGCTGCGGCAGATCGCCGGCGCCGACTTCGGCCAGCACGGCATCGACCTGGGCGATGCGGTCCTCGCGCAGCGGATCGGCAGCATCGACCACATGCAGCAGCAGGTCGGCCTCGCGCGCCTCGCTGAGGGTGGATCGGAACGCGGCCACCAACTCGTGCGGCAGGTCGCGCACGAAGCCCACGGTATCGGCCAGCACGATGCCGCCGCCCGGCAGCGCCACCCGGCGCACGGTGGGGTCGAGCGTGGCGAACAACTGGTCGGCCGCGTAAGCCTCCGCACCGCTGAGCGCGTTGAACAAGGTGGACTTGCCGGCGTTGGTGTAACCCACCAGCGCCACCCGCGGCAGTTCGCTGCGCACGCGGGCACGACGCATCTGGGTGTGCTGCACCTCCACCTTCTCCAGCCGCCTCTGCAATTGCTCCACGCGCTTCTGCAGCAGGCGGCGGTCGGTTTCCAGCTGGGTTTCGCCGGGGCCGCGCAAGCCGATGGAACCGCCACGCTGGCGCTCCAGGTGAGTCCAGCCGCGCACCAGCCGGGTGGCCAGATGGCGCAACTGGGCCAGTTCCACCTGCAGCTTTCCCTCATGGCTGCGCGCACGCTGGGCGAAGATGTCCAGGATCAGGCCAGTACGGTCGATCACGCGCCGCTCCAGCGCGCGCTCCAGATTGCGCTCCTGCACCGGCGAGAGCGCATGGTTGACCAGCACCAGGTCGGCGCCGGTGGCGTCGGCGGCAGCCTTCACTTCCTCCAGCTTGCCGCTGCCGATCAAGGTGGCCGGATTGGGCCGGTCGATGCGGGCGGTCAGCGTGGCCGCGACGGTGGCCCCGGCCGAGCGCGCCAGATCGGCGAACTCCTCCAGCACGTCCTCCTCGGCCGGGCCACCCGCATGGGGCTGGATCAACAGCGCATGCTCGCCCTTGCGCGAGCGGTCGAACAGATCCTGCATCAATTACTCGTCTTGGTCGTCGTCACTGTCGTCGGCCACGGCACCCGGGGCGGGTGCAACCTGCCCGCCGGTCGGCCCGACGCGGACGTTGCGGGAAGGCACCACGGTGGAAATGGCGTGCTTGTAGACCATCTGGCTGACGGTGTTGCGCAGCAGGACGACGAACTGGTCGAACGATTCGATGGTGCCCTGCAGCTTGATCCCGTTGACCAGGAAAATGGACACCGGCACCCGCTCGCGACGCAGCGCGTTGAGGAAAGGATCCTGCAAAGATTGCCCCTTGGACATCGGTTTGGCTCCGTTATTGTTGTTATGTGGTGGCGCCGGGCCGGGAATTCCAGCCTGCTGGCCCGGATCGCCGATGTTACACGCGCCGGCTGCCTGCGGGGCCGCCAAGGAACAACGCGACGGCATCGTCCAGCCGCGCCCGTTCCGCCAGCGGGTCGAACCAGCGCGCATCAAGCTCGCCGCGCAACCAGGTCAGCTGTCGCTTGGCGAGCTGGCGGGTGGCATGGACCGCGCGATCGCGGAATTCGGCGGCCGCGCAACGTCCGTCCAGATGCTCCCACGCCTGCCGGTAACCAACCGCGCGGATGGCCGGCAGCTCGAGCACGGCCGGATGCGCGGCCAACGCCGGCAATGCGCGCAGGCGCCGCACTTCGTCGAGGAAACCGGCCGCCAGCATCGTGTCGAAACGGGTTTCGATGCGCGCATGCAGCACGGCGCGCTCGGCCGGCGCCAACACCAGCTTGAGCACGCGCAGCGGCAGTCGCGGCGGAGGCGGCAGCGCCTGCCACTGGCTGATCGGCATGCCGCTGAGCCGCCACACTTCCAAGGCACGCTGGATGCGCTGCGGGTCGCCGGGGCGGATACGGGATGCGGCAAGCGGGTCGATGTCGGCCAGCAGCGCGTGCATGGCCGGCCAACCGCGGCGCTCGGCCTCGGCGGCGATCTGCGCGCGCACGTCCGGGTCGGCTTCGGGCATCGGCGAGAGGCCTTCGAGCAGGGCGCGGAAGTACAGGCCGGTGCCGCCGGCGAGAATCGGGACGTGGCCGCGCGCGAGGATGCCGTCGATCGCCGCGCGCGCATCGCGGGCAAATTCGGCCGCCGAATACGGCTGCCACGGTTCGCGCAGGTCGAGCAGGTGATGCGGCACGCGCGCGCGTTCGTCGGCGTCGGGCTTGGCGGCACCGATGTCAAGGCCGCGGTAGACCAGCGCGGAATCGACGCTGACGATCTCCCCGCCCAGGCGCTCGGCCAGTTCGATCGCAAACGCGGTCTTGCCCGAGGCGGTCGGCCCCATGATGGCGATGGCCGAGGGACGTGGCACCGCGCTCATCGCCTGCGCCCTGCCGGTAGCCGCATGCCATCGGCAGCCGCGCCGGACAGACCCGCGCAGCGCCTCCAGGCGAAAACGCGACGCCCCATCCGTTTCAATCGTCGTCAGGCCAGCGGATGCCGGCGGACGCAGGTGCATCGCGGCGCGGCGCCGGAACGGCCGCCACGGCATTCCATACCTTCAAGGCATCCACGGTGGCAGCCACGTCGTGCACGCGCAGGATGTGCGCGCCGCGCTGGGCCGCGATCAGGTGTGCGGCCACCGAACCGGCCCCGCGCTCGCGCGGCACGGCACGGCCGGTGATCTCGCCGATGCTGCGCTTGCGCGACAATCCGGCCAGCACCGGCAGGCCGAGATCGGCAAGGCGCTCCAGCCCTGCCAGCAGTTCGACATTGTGCGCGGTGCTCTTGCCGAAGCCGAAGCCCGGATCGAGCACGATGTTGCGCCGCGCGATGCCGGCCATCTCGGCGACGAACACGCGCTCGGCGAGGAAGCGATGCACCTCGCCCACCACGTCCTCGTAATGCGGCGCATCCTGCATCGAGCGCGGCTCGCCCTGCATGTGCATCAGCACCACCGGCACGCCGAGCGCGGCCGCGGCATCGAGCGCGCCCTCGGCCCGCAACGCGCGGATGTCGTTGATCATGCCGGCACCGGCCTGGACCGCCGCCCGCATCACCTCGGGTTTGCAGGTGTCCACGCTGACCGGCAGCGCGGTTTCCCGCACCAGCCGTTCGACCAGCGGCACCACCCGACGCAACTCCTCCTCCAGCGGCACTTCGTCCGAACCGGGGCGAGTGGATTCGCCGCCCACGTCGAGGATGTCGGCGCCCTGCTCGGCCAGCATCAGCGCATGCGCCAGTGCCGCGTCGAGGCCGGCGTGCTCGCCGCCGTCGGAAAACGAATCCGGGGTGACGTTGACGATGCCCATCACCTGCGGCCGGTCCAGCCGCAGCTTGCGCCCCGCGCAATCCAGCACCGGTGTCGTGTCGAACATCAGGCACCGCCCTTGCGCCGGTCGCGCAGGCGCCACAGCAACGCGCGGAAGATGATCATCAGGATGCCAGTGCCGATGCCGACCCCGATGCCCAGCGCGTAATTGCCGGTGCTCAGGCCCAACGTGACGCCCACGACGGTGGCGACGATCATCTCGACGAGGGACGAGCCGTCGCGTTCGTTGCCGGCGGATTCGGATTCGGAGGATTTGCGGGTCATCGCGTCGATTGCGTGTCGGAGGGCCGGAGATGCGAAAGGCCAGAGCATGCCCTGGCCTTCGCGGAAGTTGCTGCCGGATGGATCAGGTCTGCGCGGCAGGCCCGCCGACGGTCGGCAACGGGCGCGCGTCGCCGCCCTTGCCGCCATCGCCGTCCTTGCCGCTGCCGGACTTGCCCCAGCCTGCCGGCGGCGGCACGTCGCGGCCTTCCATGATGGCGTCGATCTGCGGTGCGTCGATGGTCTCGTACTGCAGCAGCGTCTTGGCCATCGTGTGCAGCTTGTCCAGGTTCTCGGTCAGGATGCGCGTGGTGCGGCCGTAGGCATCATCGAGGATGCGGCGCACCACTTCGTCGATCTTGCGCGCGGTCTCGTCGGAGACGTTCTTGTGCTGGGTGACCGAGCGGCCGAGGAACACCTCGTCCTCTTCCTCGCCGTAGGCGATCGGGCCGAGCTCGTCGGACAGGCCCCACTTGGTGACCATGTTGCGGGCCATCTGGGTGGCGCGCTCGATGTCGTTGGAGGCGCCGGTGGTGACCTTGTCCACGCCGAAGATCAACTCCTCGGCCACGCGCCCGCCGTACAGCGAGCACAGCTGCGACTCGATGGCGACCCGGTTCATCGAATACTTGTCGCCCTCCGGCAGATACATCGTCACGCCCAGCGCGCGGCCACGCGGGATGATCGTCACCTTGTAGACCGGGTCGTGTTCGGGAACGACGCGACCGACGATGGCATGGCCGGCCTCGTGATAGGCAGTCAGCGTCTTTTCGTCCTCGCTCATCGCCATGGAACGGCGCTCGGCACCCATCAGGATCTTGTCGCGGGCGCGGTCGAAATGCTCCATCCGTACCTGCTTCTCGTTGCCGCGCGCGGCGAACAGCGCCGCCTCGTTGCACAGGTTGGCCAGATCCGCGCCGGAGAAACCCGGTGTGCCGCGCGCGATCACCATCGGCTCGACGTCGTCGGCCAGCGGCAGCTTGCGCATGTGCACCTTGAGGATCTGCTCGCGGCCCTTCACGTCGGGCAGGCCCACCACCACCTGGCGGTCGAAGCGGCCCGGACGCAGCAGCGCCGGGTCGAGCACGTCGGGGCGGTTGGTCGCGGCGATCACGATCACGCCTTCGCCGCCCTCGAAACCGTCCATTTCGACCAGCAACTGGTTCAGGGTCTGCTCGCGCTCGTCATGGCCGCCGCCCAAGCCGGCACCGCGATGGCGACCGACCGCGTCGATCTCGTCGATGAAAATGATGCACGGGGCCTGCTTCTTGGCCTGCTCGAACATGTCGCGCACGCGGCTCGCGCCGACGCCCACGAACATTTCCACGAAGTCCGAGCCGGAGATCGCGAAGAAGGGCACCTTGGCCTCGCCGGCGATGGCCTTGGCCAGCAGCGTCTTGCCGGTGCCGGGCGGGCCGACCATCAGCACGCCGCGCGGGATCTTGCCGCCCAGCTTGGTGAACTTGGACGGATCGCGCAGGAACTCGACCAGCTCGCCGACCTCCTCCTTGGCCTCGTCGCAGCCGGCCACGTCGGCGAAGGTGACCTTGATCTGGTCCTCGCCCTGCAGCTTGGCACGCGACTTGCCGAAGCTCATCGCCCCCTTGGCGCCACCGCCGCCGCCCTGCATCTGGCGCATGATGAACAGCCAGAAGCCGATGATCAGGATGACCGGCAGGAAGTTGAGCAGAATCGCCCAGAAGCTCGGGCCACTGGCCGGCTTCTGCCGGCTCATGTCGATCTTCTTGCTGTACAGCACGTCCACCAGCTTGTCGTCGCGAGGGCCGTAGACCAAGCCCTGGCTGCCGTCCGAACGGGTGAAGCGGATCGCATTGACCGAGAACCCGCTCTCGTCGGTGTATTCCACCGAGCGGATGCGGTTGTTGTCGATCTCCTGCAGGAACTGCGAATAGGTGACCTGCCCGCCGTCGCCGCCCGCGCCCATGCGGGGCGAGAAGCTCTGGAACACCACCATCAGGACGACGGCGACGACCACCCACAGCAGCAGATTCTTGGTCAGATCGTTCATCCTGATGACTCCGGTTTCCTGTGACGTGTCTGTCGATTCTGGGCCAGCTTACTTGATCTGCGCGCGCTTGCCCTGTCCGAGGGCATAGACCTCCGGCGACCGCTTGCGCGAGGCATCCGGCTTGCGGATCGCCACTTTCTCGTAGCGGCGCCGCAATTCGCGCACGTAATCGTCGAACCCGACGCCCTGGAACAGCTTGATCAGGAACGCGCCGCCGGGCTTGAGGTGGGCATCGGCGAAATCCATCGCCAGCTCGGACAGGTGCATCGCCCGCGGCTGGTCCACCGCATCCACTCCGCTTTTGTTGGGGGCCATGTCGGACAAAACAAGGTCCACAGGCTGGCTGCCGAGCATTTCCTCGAAGCGGGCCAGTACCGCGTCCTCGCGGAAGTCGCCGTGCAGGAACTCCACGCCGGCCAGCGGCGGCATGTCGAGGATGTCCAGCGCGAACACCCGGCCGGACTCGCCCAGTGCTTGCCGCACATACTGCGACCAGCCGCCCGGCGCCGCGCCCAGGTCCACCACCACCATGCCCGGCTTGAGCAGGCGGTCGCGGTCCAGCAGTTCTTCCAGCTTGTAGACCGCGCGCGAGCGCATCCCCTCAGCCTGCGCCTTCTTGACGTAGGGATCGGAGAAATGTTCCTTCAGCCAGCGCTGGCTGCTCTTGCTACGGGTCGCCATCGGGGAGTGCGGGTCTTCATGGCAGGCCGACCTGGCATCAACATCCGGGCAGGCGCTTGCGGGCCGCCATGATACCCTGAAGCCCCTGAATCGCCTTTTCCCCGCATGTCCTCACGTACCAATCCCGTCCTCACCTCCGCCCAGAACCGCTTCCTGCGGGGGCAGGCGCATGGTCTCAAGGCCTTGCTGCAGGTGGGCGGCAAAGGCGTGACGCCGGCCTTGGTGGCCGAGCTGGACATCGCGCTTGAACACCACGAGCTGGTCAAGGTGAAGGTGGCCGCCGAGGACCACGACGCCCGCGACGCGATGATCGCCGCGCTCGCCGAAGGCACCGGCTCCGCGCTGGTGCAACGGATCGGCCACACCGCCGTGCTGTACCGGCCCAGCATCGACCACCGCCAGATCGTCCTGCCGCGCCCGTGACCGGCCGCGCGGCATCCTTCGCGGAGTCCGCACCGCCATGCAACTGAACCATGAACTGCCCGATTACACGTATGCGCTGCGCGGCGCGGACGGCACCAGCGCGCGGGTCAACGAACGCGTCCTCGTGCGCAGCTTCATCGTGGCGCCGGAGGCGCTGATCGAGGATTGGCCGGTGGCTTCGTCCGCCTTGCTCGAACCGGCACACTGGCAGCCCGTGCTGGATCTTGGTCCGGAACTGGTATTGCTCGGCACCGGCGACAGGCAGGTATTCCCCCCTGCCGCGGCGCTGGCCGCCTGCCTGAGCCGCGGCATCGGCGTGGAAGTGATGAGCAACGATGCCGCCGCGCGCACCTATTCGGTACTGGCCAGCGAAGGCCGCCGGGTGGCGGTGGCACTGATATTGCGCGGCTGAAACCGCGCCACTACCACCCCTTCAACAGGCATCGGGCCGTCTGCACGCACAGCACCGCGACGCGCCTGCCAGATACCTTCTCGCAACCTCGATATCGCACATCCATTTGGAGCATGCGCGTAGTCGGCTGCGGCCTGAGGGCATCCGGGTAGTCGCAGGCATCGAACACCGTCGCCGCCACGCCGTTGCCGGGCAACAAGGCCATCCGGAACCGACAACTCCGTCCCTTGGGTAGCTCCAGCCCTGGAAGGCTCTTCATCGAAGAGCCCTGGACAATGCGGCCTGACAGTCCAATGCCAGCGTTTCCATAGCGGACCAGTCATCCGCCTCATCGGCATGAGCCGGCACAACCCCGGCACCCGCACACGACAACAAGCCTGCGCAAATACCCCGCAACCTGCGCCTGGAACAGCTACTGCCTGGGCAGATACAGCAGCGGATCGACCGGCTTGCCGTTGTAGCGGATCTCGAAGTGCAGCATGTCGCGCGTGGCACCGCTGCGGCCCATTTCGGCGATCGGCTGCCCGGCCTTCACGTTCTGGCCTTCGTTGACCAGCCGCTTGCGGTTGTGGCCATAGGCCGACAGCCATTGTTCGTTGTGCTTGATGATGATCAACTCGCCGTAGCCGACCAGACCATTGCCCGAATACACCACCACACCATCTGCGGCAGCGCGCACCTGCTGGCCGCTGCTGCCGGCAATGTCGATGCCCTGCTTGGTGGCCTCGCCAGCGACGAATTGCCCCACCAGCGCGCCGTCGGCCGGCCAGCGCCACGGGAAACCGCTGCTGGCCGGTGCCGCGACGACCGGGGCCGCAGCGGCGGCTGGCGCCGTCGTCTTGGGCGCGGACGATGCCGTCGAACGCGATGCATTGTTCGACGGGCGGGATGTGCTGCCCGGGTAAAGCTTTAGCGACTGCCCCGGATAGATCGTGTACGGCTCGGACAGGCCGTTCCATGCGGCCAGATCGGCCGGCTGGATGTTGTTGCGCCGGGCAATGCTGAAAAGCGTGTCGCCGCGCTGCACCCGCGCGGTTGCGCCGGGCCGGGCCACCGAAGCCGCATGCCGTGCATTCCCCTGCGGTGAAGTGCGCACCACCGAACTGCTGCTGCACGCACCGAGAGCCGCCACGACCAACGCCGCGCAACCCAGCTTGCCCAACCCCGTCATCGCCTTGCTCATCCCGACATTGCCTCCCATGCCACCCAACCCACCAGACCCAGCAACAACACGCTGGCCACCCAGCCCAACGGCTCGATCCAGCGATGCAGGGCCGCTTCGGCCCGCGCGCCACCGAGCTTGATCGCGCCGGCCACCAGATACACGCGCTTGCCGCGGCCGATGGCCATGCTGGCCAGGAACGGTAGCAACGGCACGCCGACGATGCCTGAGGCCCACGTGAATATCTTCAGCGGGATCGGCGTGAAACCGGCCAGCACCAGCAGCCAGAAAGCCTTCCAGTGCGAATGGGCCACCACCTCGCGCAAGTGCGCGACCTGGGCATCGATGGCCTGGCTCCAGCCCAGCCACGCGAACACCGGCTGCAGCGCGGCGAACGCGAAATGCCCCAGCAGGTAACCCACCAAGGCGCCAACCAGCGAGCCGAGCAGGCTCAAGGCGGCAAACCACAGCGCGCGGCGGCGGTCCGCCAGCGACATCGGCGCCAGCATCACTTCCGGCGGCACCGGGAAAAACACCGCTTCGGCGAAGCTGAGCCCGGCCAGCAACGCCGGTGCGCGGCGATGGCGCGACCAGCGCAATGCCTGATCGTAGAGCGGCCCGAAAATCTTCATGCCGTCGCGTTCTCCGTACCTTCGTGCATTCCCGTTTCCATGTCAGTCGAGCACGCCGGACAACAACGGCACGAAACTCACCGGCGCCAGCACCGTTTCCTCGATGCTGCCGTCGGCGGCCTTGCGCAGTTCCACCAGCGATTGCGCAGCAGCCCCGCCGACCGGCGCGATCAGGCGCCCGCCCTCGCCGAGCTGCCCGATCAAGGCCGCCACCAGCGACGGCGCGGCCGCGGTGACGAGGATCGCGTCGAACGGCGCGTATTCCTGCCAGCCCACGCGGCCATCGTCATGCCGCGTGCGCACGTTCATGCCCAGCGAACGGAAGCGCTTGCGCGCCTGGCGCAGCAGCTCGCCGATGCGCTCGACCGTGTAGACCTCCAGCCCGAGCGCGGCCAGCACCGCGGCCTGGTATCCCGAGCCGGTGCCGATCTCCAGCACCTTGCGCGGCCGCGACAGCAGCAGCGCCTCGGTCATCCGCGCCACCACCCAGGGCTGGGAAATGGTCTGTCCGTAACCGATCGGCAAGGCGGTGTCCTCGTAGGCGCGCGAGGCCAGCGCCTCGTCCACGAACAGATGGCGCGGCACCGTGCGGATGGCGTTGAGCACGTTCTCGTCGGCGATGCCCGCGCCGTTCGCGCTGCCGTCGCGCAGGCGCTCGACCAAGCGGTCGCGCACGCGCTGCGAGGTCATGCCGACCCCCACCGCCCCGGGCTGCAGCCGCAGACGTGCGGTCATGCCGGCTCGTCCAGTGCGGCGGTCAGGCCGTCGACCCAGCCGGCCACCTTGTCCAGCGCCTCGTAGCGGGTCAGGTCGACGAGAATCGGCGTGATCGAGATGCAGCCGGTGCGCACCGCATGGAAGTCCGTGCCCGGGCCGGCGTCCTGCTCGGCACCGGCCGGGCCGATCCAGTAGACGGTACGGCCGCGCGGGTCTTCCTGCGGCTGGCAGGCCTCGGAACGATGGCGGTTGCCAAGCCGGGTGACCTCAAAGCCGCGCAACGCCTCCCACGGCAGGTCCGGCACGTTGACGTTGAGGATGGTGTCGGCCTGCAGCGGGTCGGCCTTCAGCCGGGCGACGATCTCCACCGCCGCGCGTGCCGCGGTTTCGTAATGCAGGGCCTGATGCTTGTGCGTGACCAGCGACACCGCCACCGCCGGCAATCCCAGGAAGCGCCCTTCCATCGCTGCGGACACGGTACCGGAATAGATGACGTCGTCGCCGAGGTTGGCGGCATTGTTGATGCCGGAAACCACGATGTCCGGCTCGTAGTCGAGCATGCCGGTCAAGGCCAGATGCACGCAATCGGCCGGCGTGCCGGCGATCGAACAGCTTTGCCGTTCGATGAGCTGGAGCCGCAGCGGCACGTCGAGCGTGAGCGAATTGCTGGCCCCGGAACGGTCGCGGTCCGGCGCGACCACCATCACCTCGTGGCCCGCTTCCCGCAGGCCCGCGGCCAGCGCCCGGATGCCCGGGGCATCCACGCCATCATCGTTCGAAACCAGTACGCGCATGGGACTCCTCGATAACCCGTCCATGATACCGGATGCATGCAACACGATCCCCCGCTCCGCGCCAAGGCTTGCGCAGACAGGCGCGAACGCTACGCTGTCGGGCATGGCCCGCCCCGAAGACGACATCACCGACGACGACGATGCGGCCCTGTTCCGCGCCGCGATCGGGCCGGTGACGCCGTTGCGCGCACCGGCGCGGGCCGTGCAGGTCATGCCGCCGCGGCCACGTACCCGCGTTGCCGAGCGAGAAGCGCACGAAGTGGCGGGCGAGTTCCTGCGCCTGCTGGAAAGCCACCCGCAACTGGAAGCCGGCGACCATTCCAGCCATCGCCAGCCGCAGGTGCCGCACCGCATCCTGCAACGGCTGCGTCGCGGACAGTATGCGATCCAGGACGAATTGGACCTGCACGGCGCCACCGCGCAGCAGGCGCACCGGCTGCTGCGCGATTTCATCGCCGATGCGCGCGAGCCCGACCATGGCTGCGTGCGCATCATCCACGGCAAGGGCCATCAATCGGACAGCTCGGCACCGGTGCTGAAGAATCTCGTCGACCAGTGGTTGCGCCTGCGCAGCGACGTGCTTGCCTTCCACAGCGCCCCGCCCGCGCAGGGCGGCAGCGGCGCAGTGCTGGTACTGCTGGCGCGGCGCTGACCGCGCAAACCGGACGGCCGCACGCGAGTCGGCCGCAGGCATCATCCTGACGGAACGCGCCGCCACGTCCGCCAACTCCGGTTGCGCACGATGCCGTGCACGGTCACTGCGCACGGCAACAACAAGTACACGGCCAGCAAATCGCCCGCGGCGCCTGTGCGGCTGGTGAAGGGAAGCGTCGCCCAGCAAAAGCTGAACTCCCTCGACCACAGGCAAACCAGCCACGGCAGCACGACAAACGGCAACAGCGCGCGCCAGCAGGCGATTGCGCGACATCTCGCCCGGATAGCACGCATACAACATGCCCTGCCTGGACAGGACACCGAGAATCGAATCCCGATGCCAACCGCGCCGCGGATGCACACGCAGGTGCAGCACCTCATGCAGCGCCAACAACACCGACAGGCTCATCAACGCCAAAGGCACGGAATGCATCGAAGCCTTTTCCGGCCCGCCGATCAGCGCATGCAGCCACCATCATGCCACGCCCGGCAAGGGCATCGGGCCGGCATGCCGATCCACGCCCGGCGCTTGAACCGACCGATATCCGGCGCGTGCAGACGCTGCCAGCGCGGATCGTTTTCCGATTCGGACCTTGCCGTCGCCGGCTCGCCTCGATGAAAGCGCATGGCCCGCCCGTGCCGATGGAATCAACCCGACACGTCGACCACATCGCCCAGCTGATGCAGCACGGCGGTGGCATAGCTGCCCGGCGGCAGCTCGAAGCCCAGCTCCAGCACATCGGCTTCCGGCCAGCGCCACACCAGACCGGCGGGGCGCAGGCGCAACGCACGGCGCTCCTGCTTGAGGCCGGCCTTTTCCAGACCGGCTCGCAAGGCCGACGCCTGCTCGTCCGCCAGCGCGGCGGCTTCCAGTGCATGCGCGGCATCGCCGCTGCGCAGCTCGCCCGCCCCCCACAGCGGCCCGGTCGGGTGGATGTCGAAACGCGCCAGCCGCTCGGCCAGCGTCTCGTTCCACGGCTCCGGGCCGAACACGCTCTTGCTGCCGTCGAGCATCCACACCTCGCCGTCCAGCGCCGCATCCCAGTTGCCCTGCGCCACGCGCGCGGCCAGCACGCGGTTGAACAATGCCGAGCGCGCCGCCGACAGCAACAACGAACGCTGCGCCTTGCCGACGCGCCGGCCGGCAAACATCGCCAGCGCCGCCTCGACATTGCCGCCATCGTGGCCGAAGCGTTGTTCGCCGAAACCGTTGGGTACGCCGCGCGCGCGCATCGCCTCCAGCCGCGACTCGATGTCCGCCGGCTCGCCGCGCACCTCGCGCAGGGTCAGCACGAAACGATTGCCCGCCAGCGCCCCGCGCGGCAGCTTGCGTCGGTGCCAGCTCGATTCGAGCACGTGCAACCCCTCGACCTGCAACGCGACAAGATCCGGCGCCTGCTTCTTCGGCAGGTGCACGCTGAAGCGCTGGCGGGTGAGCGCATGGCGATCCTTCAGGCCGGCATAACCGATGCCCATCTCCGGAACGCCGGCCCAGCGCGCCAGCTGCTGGGCGACGAACACGGTGTTGAGCCCGCGCTTCTCGACCGTCAGCAGCAGGTGTTCGCCCTCTCCGTCCGGCGCGAAAGCCGGCAGTTCCTCGACGAAAAAATCCTCCGGCCGGGTGCGCAGGTCCGCCCGCAGCACGGCCCCGCCGAAGGCCCGCGGCAATACGCCGGCTTCAAACTGGCTCATGCGCGCACCAGCAGCACGACGGCCTGCGCGGCGATGCCTTCGCCGCGACCGGTGAAACCGAGTTTCTCGCTGGTGGTGGCCTTGACGCTGATGTCGTCCACCGCCGCGCCCAGGCCTTCGGCCAAGCGTTCGCGCATCGCCGGCGCATGCGGGCCGACCTTGGGCCGTTCGCAGATCACGGTGACGTCGGCGTTGCCCAGCTTCCAGCCCTGCGCACGGATCAATGCCTCGCAATGGCGCAGGAAAGTCATGCTGTCGGCGCCTTTCCAACACGCATCCGAAGGCGGGAAATGCTGGCCGATGTCGCCCAGCGCCAACGCGCCCAACAAGGCATCGCACAGGGCATGGACCACCACGTCGCCATCGCTGTGCGCCAGCACGCCCTGCACGTGCGGCACGCGCACGCCGCCGAGCATCACGTGGTCGCCCTCGCCGAAGGCGTGGACGTCGTATCCCTGACCGATGCGCAAGGCCGCCGCCGATGTCGTCATGTCGTTTCCCGCAACTTATGTCTCGTCATGGATTGCCGCCGGCCCGAGCATGCGCCGCGCCGGCAGGTGCGGTCAGGCGCGCCGCGAGAGCTCGAACGCGAACCGTGCCAGATCGGCCGGCGTGGTGACCTTGAAATTGTCTTCCCGCCCTTCGACCAGACGCGGGCGCAGCCCCAGCCGCTCCATCGCCATCGCTTCGTCGGTCACCGCGACGCCGGCCGATGCCGCCTGCCGCAAGGCCTCGCGCAAGGCCGCGCGCCGGAACAGCTGCGGCGTCAAGGCACGCCACAGATGCTGGCGCGGCTCGGTCGCGTCGATGGCGCCGTCGGCACCGGCACGCTTGAGCGTGTCGCGCACCGGCGCGGCGAGGATCGCGCCGACCGGATCGGCGGCACCCACGGCCAGCAGGCGGTCGAGGTCAATGCCTGCCAGATTCGGGCGCGCGGCATCGTGCACCAGCACGGGCGCATCGTCGGCCACGTCGTCCGGCAAGGCCTGCAGGCCCGCCAACACCGAATCGGCGCGCTCGGCACCGCCGTTGCAGGTCAGCACCGGCTTGCCGAGCCACGACGTCCAGCCCGGCCAATCCGGATCGCCCGCCGACAGCACCACCATCGCGCCCGCCACGGCCGGGTGGCCGAGCAGCGCGTCGAGCGTCCACGCGACCAGCGGGCGCCCCGCCACGTCGAGGTATTGCTTGGGCACGGGCGCACCGAAGCGTGTGCCGCGGCCGGCCGCCGGCACCACCGCCCAGACCGGCGCGTTCACGGTTGTTCCTGCACCGGCGCGGGTGCGTCATCGGGAGACGCCGGCGCCTGCGCGCCGTTGTCCGACGAAGCCGTCGGATCGACCACCCGGTAGAACTTCTCGCCGGGCTTGATCATGCCCAACTCGCTGCGCGCGCGTTCCTCGATGGCTGCCTCGCCGTCCTTGAGGTCCTTCACTTCGGCCACCAAGGCGTCGTTGCGCTGCTGCAAGCCGGTGTTCTCGCGTTTCTGCTGCTGGACCTGCTGCTCCAGCGCGATCACCGCGCCGGAACCCCCGGCCCCGAACCAGAACTGGTATTGCAGGCCCGCCAGCAACAGGCCCAGCACGATCACCAACAGCAGCCAGCGCAATGCGCGCACAGGTCACTTCTTCAGCGAGACGAAGGCATCGCGGCCGGCATAACGGGCATTGACGCCCAGTGCTTCCTCGATGCGCAGCAGCTGGTTGTACTTGGCCACGCGATCGGAGCGGCACAGCGAGCCGGTCTTGATCTGGGTGGCGGTGGTGGCCACGGCGATGTCGGCGATGGTGGTGTCCTCGGTTTCGCCGGAGCGGTGCGAGACGATGGCCGCGTAATTGGCATGGTGCGCCATCGCGATGGCTTCCAGCGTCTCGGTCAACGTGCCGATCTGGTTGACCTTGATCAGGATCGCGTTGGCCGTGCCCGACTCGATGCCTTCCTTGAAGATCTTCGGGTTGGTGACGAACAGGTCGTCGCCGACCAGCTGCACCTTCCTGCCGAGGCGGTCGGTCAGTTGCTTCCAGCCGGCCCAGTCGTCCTCGGCCATGCCGTCCTCGATGGTGACGATCGGGTACTGCGCGGCCCAGTCGGCGAGGAAATCGACGAACTGCTCGGAAGTCAGGCGCTTGTTCTCGCCGACCAGGTTGTATTTGCCGTTGTCGTGGAACTCGCTGGAAGCCGCATCCAGGCCCAGCAGGATGTCCTCGCCGGCGGTGTAGCCGGCCTTGCCGATGGCTTCCAGGATGGTGTCCAGCGCCTCGACGTTGCTGCGGAAATCCGGGGCAAAACCGCCCTCGTCACCCACCGCGGTGCTCAGGCCGTGGCCCTTGAGCACCGACTTGAGCGAATGGAATATCTCCGCGCCGGCACGCAGCGCCTCGGAGAACGAGGCCGCGCCGACCGGCAGGATCATGAACTCCTGGAAGTCCACGTTGTTGTCCGCATGCGCGCCGCCGTTGATGATGTTCATCATCGGCACCGGCAGCTTCACGTCCGACTCGGTGATGCCCGACAGGTACTGCCACAGCGGCTGTCTCTTCGACGCCGCCGATGCGTGCGCGGCGGCCAGCGACACGCCCAGCAGCGCATTCGCGCCGAGGCGGCCCTTGTTCTCGGTACCGTCCAGGTCGATCAGGCGACGGTCCAGGCCCTCCTGGTCGGCCGCATCGAAACCCTTCACCGCTTCGGCAATGGCGACGTTGACGTTTTCGACCGCCTTGCGCACACCCTTGCCGCCGTAGCGGGTCTTGTCGCCGTCGCGCAGTTCGACGGCCTCCTTGGTGCCGGTCGAGGCGCCGGACGGCACTGCGGCGCGGCCGAAGGAACCATCCTCGAGCACGACATCGGCTTCGAGCGTGGGATTGCCGCGGGAGTCGAGGATTTCGCGGGCGTGGATGCTGCGGATCGTGGTCATCGGCGTGGTGATGGATTGTTCGAAGGAAAGGGAATGTCGAGGGAGTGGCCAAGCGAGGTGACGAAAGCCAGCTCGCGCGCGGAGGCCTCCGAACGACGCCGGCGCTCGCGCCGGATCAGGTTGAATGCCGCGCAGGCGAACAGGGCGATGCCGAAGCAGGCCAGCGTGATGCCGGCCACTTCGGAAATGGCCTGATCCATCGCCCAAGCCAGGGTCGCCCGCCCGGTTTCGGCACGGGCAATCCAGTTCGGCACAAGCACATGCCGGGCGGCAACGAAGCCCGAACCGCCAGCCAACAGGCAGACGACCAACTGACGCCGGCTCAACGGCAGCAGGTGCGACACCGGCAATGGCGCGGCGGCGACGTTCATGCGTGGAAATCCGCCTCCGGAAAGCCGTGGCGCTTGGTCACGGCGTCCAGCTCCATCAACGTTTCCAGCAGCTGCTCCATGCGGTCCAGCGGCCACGCATTGGGGCCGTCGGACAGCGCATGGGCAGGGTCGGGATGGGTTTCGGCAAACACGCCGGCCACGCCCGCGGCCACCGCCGCACGTGCCAGCACCGGCACGAACTCGCGCTGCCCGCCCGAACTGCCGCCCTGCCCGCCCGGCAACTGCACCGAGTGGGTGGCGTCGAACACCACCGGGCAGCCGGTGTCGCGCATCACCGCCAGCGAGCGCATGTCCGAGACCAGGTTGTTGTAGCCGAAGCTGGCCCCGCGCTCGCAGACCATGATGTCGTGGTTGCCGGTGGAACGGGCTTTCTCGACCACGGGCTTCATGTCCCACGGCGACAGGAACTGGCCCTTCTTGATGTTGACCGGCTTGCCGGCCGAACAGGCCTTGAGGATGAAATCGGTCTGACGCACGAGGAAGGCCGGCGTCTGCAGCACGTCCACCACCGAGGCCACTTCGTCCATCGGCGTGTATTCGTGCACGTCGGTCAGTACCGGCACGCCGATCTGCTTCTTCACCTCGGCCAACACCTTCAGGCCTTCTTCCAGGCCCGGGCCGCGGAAGCTGCCCACCGAGGTGCGGTTGGCCTTGTCGAAGCTGGACTTGAAGATGAAGTTCACGCCCAGCTTGCCGGTGATTTCCTTGAGCTTGCCGGCCACGTCCAACTGCAGCTGCATCGACTCGATCACGCACGGCCCGGCGATCAGGAACAGCGGCCGATCCAGGCCGACTTCGAATCCGCACAGTTTCATGCGCGCGCTTCCTTCAGCAGCTTGCCGCCGGCCTTCTTCTCGCGCGCGGCGCGGATGAAACCGACGAACAGCGGATGGCCGGCACGCGGCGTGGACAGGAATTCCGGATGCGCCTGGCAAGCCAGAAACCACGGGTGCACCTGCCGCGGCAGTTCGACCATTTCCACCAGCGTGTCGTCCAGCGACTTGGCGGCGACCACCAGCCCGGCATCTTCCAGCTGGGTGCGGTAGCGGTTGTTGAACTCGTAGCGGTGGCGGTGGCGCTCGGCCACGATGTCCTTGCCGTACAGCTCGCGGGCCAGCGTGCCCGGCTTCAGCCGCTGCTCCTGCAAGCCGAGGCGCATGGTGCCGCCCAGGTCGGACTTCTCGTCGCGCTTTTCCACCTCGCCGGTGGCAGTGCGCCACTCGGTGATCAGGCCGATCACCGGGTTCGGCGACTGGCGGTCGTTCTCGGTGGAATTGGCATTTTCCAGCCCGCACACGTGGCGCGCGTAATCCACCACCGCGGCCTGCATGCCGTAGCAGATGCCGAAATACGGCACCTTGTGCTCGCGCGCGTACTGCGCGGTGAGCACCTTGCCCTCGAAGCCGCGGTCGCCGAAGCCACCCGGCACGAGAATGCCGTCGATGCCCTCCAGCGCCGCCATGTCGGTGCCTTCCAGTTCCTGCGCCTCCAGCCACTTCAGGTTGACCTTGGTGCGCTGGCGCAGGCCGCCGTGCTTGAGCGCCTCGCCGACGGACTTGTAGGCATCGTGGTGGTCCACGTACTTGCCGACCACGGCAATGGTCACCTCGTCCAGCGGGTGCTGCACGGCATCCACCACGGCTTCCCACTCGGACAGATCGGCCGGGCCGACTTTGTCGCGCAGCTTGAACTGGTCGATGACGATCTCGTCCAGCTGCTGGCGGTGCAGCTCCAGCGGCATCTTGTAGAGCACGTCCACATCGGCGGCGCTGATGACGGCGCGCTCGGGCACGTTGGTGAACAGCGCGATCTTGCGCTTCTCGCCTTCGGGGATCTCGTGTTCGGAACGGCACACCAGCACGTCCGGCTGGATGCCGATCGAGCGCAGTTCCTTGACCGAATGCTGGGTCGGCTTGGTCTTCAGCTCGCCGGCGGCGGCGATGTACGGCACCAGCGTGAGGTGCATGAACATCGCCAGCTCGGCACCGCGTTCGGTGCGCACCTGGCGGATGGCCTCCAGGAACGGCAGCGACTCGATGTCGCCGACGGTGCCGCCGATTTCCACCAGCGCCACGTCGTAACCTTCCGTGGCCTCGTCGATGCAGCGACGGATCTCGTCGGTGATGTGCGGGATCACCTGCACGGTGGCACCGAGGTAGTCGCCGCGGCGCTCCTTGCGGATCACGTTCTCGTAGATCCGGCCGGTGGTGATGGAGTTCTTGCGGCTCAGGCGCGTGCGCACGAAGCGCTCGTAGTGGCCCAGATCGAGGTCGGTCTCGGCACCGTCGTCGGTGACGTACACCTCGCCGTGCTGGAACGGGCTCATCGTGCCCGGGTCGACGTTGATGTAAGGGTCAAGCTTCATCATCGTCACGCGCAGGCCGCGCGCTTCGAGGATGGCCGCAAGCGAAGCGGCGGCGATGCCTTTGCCCAACGAGGACACCACGCCGCCGGTGACGAAAATAAGGGGGGTCATACCCTTGCGCTCCCGGAAAGCCACAGTTTAACGGTTGCCGGCCGATTGCCCAAGCATGTCGCCCGGGCCGGCCGGGCCGGATGCCCGCGACGGGGCGCCCTCGAAAACGCCGATGCCCGGACAAGCCGGGCATCGGACGTGCTTGCAGCGGGGCTGCGATCAGTCGCGGCGACGCTTGAGATCCTCTTCTTCCTTTTCCGCCTTCTGCGGCGCGGCGGACGAGCCGCTGTCGGTCTTGGCCTCGCGCGCGGCCTCGGCGCGGCGCTCGGCCTTCTTTTCGGCCTCGGTCTTGGCCTTGTCCGCCGGGGCGGCGGCCTTGGCCTTGTCCGTGCCGCCGGCGGACTGGGCCAGCACGGCCAGCGGCACGGCCAGCGCGGCGACGGCCAGCAGGCCGGTCACGAGCGTCTTGCGGGCGGTGGTCTTCATCGGGCTTGCTCCTCTGGATGACAGGACTGGACATGCGGGCGCGACAACGCCCGCACAAGTCCGGCGCCACCTTGACCCACAGCGGCGGACCGGCCCCTGAACGGCTGGCCGGGATGCAAAAAACCGCGCCAGCGGCCACACTTGCCCGTCGCATCGCCCCCGCATCGCCGTCGAGAATTCATGAATACCCGCTACAACGCCGCCGACATCGAAGTCCTCTCCGGCCTGGACCCGGTCAAGCGCCGGCCCGGCATGTACACCGACACCACGCGCCCCAACCATCTGGCGCAGGAAGTCATCGACAACGCGGTGGACGAGGCGCTGGCCGGGCATGCGCACCGGATCGACGTCACGCTTCACAAGGACGGCAGCTGCGAAGTGGCCGACGACGGCCGCGGCATGCCGGTGGACATCCACCCGGAGGAGAAGATCCCCGGCGTCGAGCTGATCCTCACCCGGCTGCATGCCGGCGGCAAGTTCAACAACAAAAACTACACCTTCTCCGGCGGCCTGCACGGCGTGGGCGTCAGCGTGGTCAACGCGCTGTCCACGCTGGTGGAAGTGCACATCAAGCGCGACGGCAGCGAGCACCGCATCACCTTCCGCGACGGCGACCGCGCCACGCCGCTGGAGGTGGTGGGTTCAGTCGGCAAGAAGAACACCGGCACCCGCGTGCGGTTCTGGGCCGACCCGAAATATTTCGACTCGCCCAAATACGCCGTGCGCGCCCTGCGCCACCTGCTGCGCGCCAAGGCCGTGCTGTGCCCGGGCCTGACCGTCACCTTGTTCGACGAGGCCAGCGGCGAGCGCGACGAGTGGCATTACGAGAACGGCCTGAACGATTACCTGCTCGGCGAGCTGACCGGGCGCGAGTTGCTGCCGGCCGAATTGTTCTCCGGCAACCTGAACCGCGATACCGAAATGGCCGACTGGGCGCTGGCCTGGGCGCCCGACGGCGAGCTGGTGCAGGAGAGCTACGTCAACCTGATCCCGACCGCCCAGCACGGCACCCACGTCAACGGCCTGCGCACCGGCCTGACCGAGGCCCTGCGCGAGTTCTGCGACTTCCGCAACCTGCTGCCGCGCGGCGTCAAGCTGGCGCCGGAAGACGTGTGGGACCGCGTCGCCTTCGTGCTGAGCATGAAAATGACCGACCCGCAGTTCTCCGGCCAGACCAAGGAGCGCCTGTCCTCGCGCCAGGCCGCCGGCTTCGTCGAAAACGCCGTGCACGACGCCTTCAGCCTGTGGCTGAACCAGAACGTGGAGATCGGCGAGCGCATTGCCCAGCTCGCCATCGAGCGCGCCAGCGCACGCCTGAAGACCGAAAAGCAGGTCACCCGCAAGAAAGTCACCTCCGGCCCGGCACTGCCCGGCAAGCTGGCCGACTGCATCAGCCAGGACCTCTCGCGCACGGAACTGTTCCTGGTGGAGGGCGACTCGGCCGGCGGCAGCGCCAAGCAGGCGCGCGACAAGGATTTCCAGGCCATCCTGCCGCTGCGCGGCAAGATCCTGAACACGTGGGAAGTCGGCTCGGGCAGCGTGCTGGCCTCCGAGGAAGTGCACAACCTGGCCATCGCCATCGGCTGCGACCCGGGCAAGGACGACCTGTCGGGCCTGCGCTACGGCAAGGTAATCGTGCTGGCCGACGCCGACTCGGACGGCCTGCACATCGCCACCCTGCTCAGCGCGCTGTTCCTGCGCCATTTCCCCTCGCTGGTGCACGGCGGCCACGTGTTCGTGGCGATGCCGCCGCTGTTCCGCGTGGACGTGGGCAAACAGGTGTTCTACGCGCTGGACGAAGAGGAAAAGCGCCTGCTGCTGGAAAAGATCGAGCGCGAGAAACTCAAGGGCCAGGTGCACGTCACCCGCTTCAAGGGCCTGGGCGAGATGAACCCGTCGCAGCTGCGCGAATCGGCCATCCACCCCGACACCCGCCGCCTCGTCCAGCTCACCGTGGACGACGATGCACAGACCATCGCATTGATGGACATGCTGCTGGCCAAGAAACGCGCCGGCGAGCGCAAAACATGGCTGGAAACGAAGGGCGATCTGGCTTCGCTTGAAGTCTGAGCAGGCGAGTCATGACGACGGTGCCGTGGCGACGGTGCCGGCGGTGTCGCCACGGAAGATGCCAGGCTGCGCGGCTGGAAACGAAGGGCGATCTGGCTTCGCTTGAAGTCTGAGCAGGCGAGTCATGACGACGGTGCCGTGGCGACGGTGCCGGCGGTGTCGCCACGGAAGATGCCAGGCTGCGCGGCTGGAAACCGAGCGAGATGCGCCCTTGCCCGAAGTCTGATTTTCCACGTCACACAGCGCTGCCGCAGCGACGATGTCGATCAAGCTTCACGGAAACTTGGGTGCCCGGGGTTTCCCGTCCAACGCAATCGCCTGACGGGCAATCGCGAATCCGTGCGGGCATTGCCCGCTACAACGCCCCTGCCTTGGTCGCCTGCACGTTCCAGCCCATGCGCTGGTAGAGGTGGTAGCGGGCAATGCCGAGGTATTCGTGCAGGGCCACGTCGGCGAGCATGAAGTTGGCCCCGCTCGGCAGCCAGCCGGGCATTGCATCCAGCCAGTCCGCACGCACCGGTGTGGCGACGATGCCGAAATGGGCGAAATACAGCCGCGCACGCCGCAAATGCGTGGCTGACGACACCAGCAGCACCTGCTGCGCACCGACTGACTGCAGCAAGGGCGCGCTGAACTGCGCCAAGCCCGAGCAGCGCCTTGCGGTACACCGCCGCTTCCGAATCGCCATTGCCCAGCGCATCGCCGCCGCTGATTTCCACCCGGCAAACCCGTCCGGCCTGCGCGTGGCAGGCCTGCCACAGGCGCGCGGCGGTGGCGATGCGCCCCTGCGCGAACAGGCTCGGCTCCACGCCGGACGGCGTGCGCACGGTGCCGGCACCGAGCAGCACGATCACGTTTCGCCCGCGCCAGCCGTCGAACGACGCAGGCAGGCCCGCCTGCAAACCCGACAGCATCCGCGCCGTCAGCGGGCCGCAGCCCACCGCCAGCAACAACAACACGGCAAACCCGGCCAGCGCGCCCGCGCAGCGGCGCCGGCGCCGCCATGCCAGCAGTGCCGCCAGCAGGCCGAGCAGACAGGTGAAGGCAAGCGTCATCGCGGGCATTCCGGCGGCATCCAGGTGCGTGCATGGTAGCGGCATGGCTAACGGCACATGGGCCATCCCGGGGCTCATCCCTATGATCGGGTACCTGCCCTCGCTCGGAACCTGCCGAATGCGCCTGCCCCTGCTGCTTGCCACCGCCGTACTGCTGACCTCCGCCGCTTGCGTGCACGCGGCCGACAAGCCAGCACAAGGCGACGCCAAGCCGGACGCGCCAGCCGACGTCGCCGCGCTGCCTGCCGACGCATCCGTGCGCCAGAGCATCCGCGTCGATGGCCGCACCCTGGACTACACCGCCACCGTCGGGACCCTGCCGGTGCGCGACGAACAGGGCAAGACGGTGGCCGATGTCACCTACGTGGCCTACACCGCGCCCGGCGCGAACCGGCCGGTGACCTTCGCCCTCAACGGCGGCCCCGGCGCGTCGTCGGTATACCTGAACTTCGGCGCCATCGGGCCCAAGGTGGTGGCCTTCGGCAAGGAAGGCGACAGCCCGTCCGACCCCGCCACGCTGCACGACAACCCGGGCACGTGGCTGGATTTCACCGACATGGTGTTCATCGACCCGGTGGGCACCGGTTTCTCGCGTTCGCGGCTGCCGCCCGAAGAGACCAAGAAGCGCTTCTACACGCCGACGGCCGACATCGAATACCTCTCGCGCACCGTCTACGACTGGCTGGTGAAAAACCACCGGCTGCAGTCGCGCAAATATCTGGTCGGCGAAAGCTACGGCACCGCGGCCCGCGCATCACCCACTACCTGCAGACCCGGCTCGGCATCGCGATGAACGGGCTGGTGCTGGTGTCGCCCTACCTGAGCCCGACCCTGGACGACAACGCCGACGTCTCGCCGATGGCCTGGATGATGACGCTGCCGTCCATCGCCGCCGCGCATCTGGAGCGCGAAGGCAAGCTCGACGATACGGCAATGGCACAGGTGATCGACTACACCCGCGGCGATTACGCCACCGCGCTGATGAAGGGGCGCTCGGACCCGCAGGCCACCGAGGCCATGCTCCGCCGCGTCACCGAGCTGACCGGCTTGCCCGCCGACTACGTGCGCCGCGCCGGCGGCCGGCTGGAAACGCAGGCCTACCTGCGCGAAGTGTTCCGCGACAAGGGCGTGCTGGGCAGCCGCTACGACTCCAACGTCACCGCCTTCGACCCCTTCCCCACCGACCCCGAGCAGCGCACCAACGACCCGCTGCTGGACGGGATCATCGCGCCCACCACCACCGCGATGGTCGATTTCGTCACCCGTGTGGCCGGCTGGAAGACCGATGCCCGCTACGAAGCGCTCAGCTATGCCGTCAACGGCGCGTGGGACCGCGATGAAAGCCTGCGCGAAGGCGCGGTGACCCAGCTGCGCCAATCCGCCGCCATCGACCCGAAGCTGCAGGTGCTGATCGCCCACGGCTGGAACGACCTGTCGTGTCCGTTCATGGGATCGGTACTGGCCGTGGACCAGATGCCGCCGATGGGCGGCGATGCCGGGCGCGTGCGGGTGCGCGAATATCCCGGCGGGCACATGTTCTACAGCCGCCCGGACAGCCAGGCCCGCTTCAAGGCCGACGTGCGCGCCCTGTACGGGCGCGACTGAAACCGCATATCGACAAGTAACCCGCCCCGATTCCCGCCGTGCCGGCCGGATGACGCGCGACGGATCGGAAGCCGGTTCTCAGCCGCCGCGCGCCGCCGCACGCGGTGGCCGGGTGACCGCGAACACGCCCAGCATCACCAGCACGGTGCCGGCCACTTGCCACGCGCCCATCGGTTCGCCCAGCAGCCACAGGCTCAACACGATGGTGGACATCGGCCCGATCATGCCCACCTGTGCGGCCAGCGCCGGGCCGATCCGCGCTACCGCCAGCATCACCGCCAGCACCGGCAATACCGTGCAGACGGTGCCGTTGAGCAGCGACAGCCCCCACACCGGCGCCGGCAAAGCCGGCAACGTCGAGGCCGGCTTCAGCCACAAGTACTGGCCGATGCACAGCACGCAGGCCACGGTGCTGGCATAGGCGGTCAGCCGCACCGCACCGACCCGCGCCACGATGCGTCCGCTGAGCACCAGATACACCGCATACGACAAGGCACTGGCGAATACCAGCGCGCTGCCCAGCGCGATCTCGCCGCCGCCCGCGCCCAGGTCGTGGCCGAAGGCCAACAGCACGCCCAGATAGCTCAGTGCCAGCGCCGCCACCTGCAGGCGCGCCGGCCGCTTGTGCTGGAACAACACGCCGATCAACAGCACCAGCGTCGGCGACAGATACAGGATCAGGCGTTCCAGCGTCGCGCTGACATGCTGCAAGCCGGCAAAATCCAGATAGCTCGACAAGTAATAGCCGAAGAACCCGAGCACCGCGACCTGCACGCGGTCGCCCGCAGACAGGCGCGGTGCGCGCCGCGCCGCCCACATGGCCATCAGCACGAACAAGGGCAAGGCCACCAGCATGCGCAGGCCGAGCAGCGTGACCGCGTCCACGCCGTAGCGATAGCCGAGCTTGACGATGATCGCCTTGCCCGAAAACGCGATCGCGCCGAACGCGGCCAGCGCGACGCCGCGCGGGTCTACCCTGCGTGCGGCCGTGCCTGCCACCTCAGCCACCGACCAGCACCACTTCCTCGGCCGAGGTCGGGTGGATCGGCACGCTGTCCTGCAGGTCCTGCAGGGTGATGCCGCGCTTGAGCGCCACCGCGAAGCCCTGCAGGATCTCGTCGGCGCCGGCGCCGAGCAGATGGATGCCCAGCACGCGCCGTTCCCCGCCCGTGCACACCACCTTGAACAGGCTGCGCCGGCCGCTGCCGGCCAGCGATTCCAGCATCGGCACGAAGCTCGTGCGGAATATCTGCACGTCGTCGCCATGCAGCGCGCGCGCCTCGGCTTCGGTCAGGCCCACCTTGCCCAGCGGCGGATGCGAGAACACCACGCTCGGGATGTCGGCATAGTCGAGCCTTGCGCCCGCACGGCCGCCGAACACGCGGTCCATCAGCCGCCGTGCCGCGGCAATGGCCACCGGCGTCAGTGCCGGCCGCGCGGTGACGTCGCCGACGGCATGGATGCCGGGCACGCTGGTGTCCTGCCACGCATCGACGATGACGTGGCCTTTCGCATCCAGCGCCACGCCGACCGCATCCAGCCCGAAACCGCCGGTGTTGGGCGCACGCCCGGTGGCGAGGAACACCGCATCGAACGGCCCGCTCTCCTTGCCGTCGGCATCGCGCAGCCAGCGCTGCGTGCCATCGGCCCGGATCGCCGCGAGGCGATGGCCGAAATGCTCGACGATGCCCTGCCGCGCGCGCTCCCCGCGCAATTGCGCGGCCAGCTCGGCATCGAAGCCGGACAGCAGCGCATCGCCGCGCACGAAGGTTTCCACATGGCTGCCCAGCGCATGCAGCACGCCGGACAGCTCCACCGCGATGTAGCCGCCGCCGACCAGCGCCACGCGCCGGGGCGCGTGATCGAGCGCGAAGAAATCGTCGGACACCCACGCCGCATCGGCCCCGGGAATGTCCGGCCGCAACGGCCGCCCGCCGGTGGCCAGCAGCACGTGCGGCGCGCTGAAACGACCGCCGTCGGCAGCCTGCACCGCGTGCGCATCCAGCAGGCGCGCGTACTGCGGCACGAGAACGATACCGGCCTTGGCCAGCCGCTCGCGGTAAATGCCGTGGATGCGCTCGATGTAGGCCGCACGCCGCGCCAGCAGCTTGTCCCAGTCGGCCGGCAAGGCAGCCCTGCCGAAACCGAGCGCCTCGGCCAGCGCCCCGCGCTCGGCCAGATCGGCGGCCAGCCACATCGCCTTCTTCGGCACGCAACCCACATTGACGCAGGTGCCGCCAAGCGCGGCGGGCTCGAACATCGCCACGCGCGCGCCATGGCCGGCGGCGCGCAATGCCCCGGCCAAGCCGGCCGAACCGCCGCCGATGACGATCAGGTCGAACGCACGCGCATCGCCCATGCCGGTCTCACTGGAACCGTTCCGGCGCATACGGCACCGGGTCGATGGCCGGCTCCGCTCCGGTCATCAGGTCGGCCACCAGTTGCCCGGTGGCCGCGCCGCGCTCATGCTGATGCCGAGCATGCCGTGCCCGGCCGCCAGCCAGACGTTGCGGTCGCGCGGCGAACGGCCGATGGCCGGCAGGTCGTCGTAGGTCATTGGCCGCCAGCCGCACCAGCGCTCGCGCACCGCCTCGCCCAGCGGTTCGCGCAGATGGGCGCGGGCACCGCGCTCCAGCGCGGCCAGACGCACCGCGTTGAGGCTGTCGTCGTAGCCGGAGAACTCCATCGTGCTGCCCAGGCGGAAACCGCTGCCCCACGCAGTCACGCACACCGACACGTCCTTCAGCACCAGCGGGCGGCGCGGCGCCAACGCCGGCCGCGAATAGGTGATCGAATAGCCCTTGCCCGGCTGGATCGGCAGGCGCAATCCCAGCGACTTGGCCAGCGGCGGCGACCACGCGCCGAGCGCGACCACCAGCTCGCAGCCGTCGCGGCGCCCCTGCGAAGTGACCACCTCGACGCCGTTGCGCACCGTGCGCACGGCCAGCGCGCGGCAGTTTTCCTCGATGACGCCGCCCTTGCCGCGCACCACCCGCGCCAGCTCGGCCACGTAACGGTCCGGGCGCAGGTGGGCGTCGTGCGGGAAGCGGATGGCACCGGCCACGCCGTCCAGCAAGTCCGGTTCCTGCTTCTGGTAGTCGGCGCCGCCGATGACCTCGGTGGCGATACCGAGGGTTTCCAGATCGGCGCATTCCTTCACGTAATGTTCGAAGTTGCGCCGATCGCGGAACACGTAATCCAGCCCGTCCTCGCCGAACTCGCACTCCAGCCGGTAACGGCCGATCCACTCGGCCAGCCGGGCGCGCGAATCGTCGAGGATGGCCGCGCGGCCGGTGGTGCTGCGCAACCAGTCGTCGCGGTTGCAGCGGCTGGCGAAGGCCAGCAGCCAGCGCCACAGCGCCGGGTCGATGCGCGGCTTGACGTACAGCGGCGCATCGGGCCTCAGCATCCAGCGCAACGCGCGGCCGATCACCCCGGGCGCGGCCAGTGGCGGCGCATGGCTGGGCGTGATGGTGCCGCAGTTGCCGTGCGAAGCGCCGGCGCCGACTTCGCGCGCCTCGATCACGCGCACGCCGCGCCCGGCTTCGAGCAGGGCCAGCGCGGTGGCCAGGCCGACCGCGCCGGCGCCGAGGATCAGGACATCGTCTTTGGCGGGAGTATTCACCGCACCAGTTTAACGCCCACCCGGCCGCCACATCGGTGGACGGCGCAGGTAGGTGGCCCAACGCCACAGCCACTCGACCGGGCCGAAACGCGCGCGCCGCAACCACCACCGGCTCACCACTACCTGCGCAGCGAACAACGCCAACGCGAACGGGATCTGCCACACCCGAGGCACGCACTCGAACAGGCCCAGCCCGTAGCCGAAAAACAGCGTGGTGCAGACCAGCGATTGCAGAAGGTAGTTGGTCAACGCCATCCGCCCTGCCGGGGCGAGCCATTGCAGGCAGACGCGCCAGCGCGGCGATTGCACGCCAGCAGCGATCCAGCCCGCATAGCCCAGGCACATCAGCAAACCGGCCAGCGATGCCAGCGCGGAGGCCGCAGCGCCGTGCAGGCTCGCCTCGTCCCACCGCAGCGTCGGCTGCATCGCCAACGATGCCAGCATCGCGGCCAAACCCGCCGGCAACGCCAGCCAGCGCAGGCCGGCCAGCAGGCGCGGGAAATGCTCCGGCGCGGCAACCACACCGCGGCGCACGCACCACATGCCCAGCAGGAACATGCCGAACAACTGCCCGCCGATCACCGGCAGTTGGCCCAGTGCCAGCCGGGTATCGGCCCAGCGCTGCGCGGTGGCGGCAAGGAAACCGCCACTGCCGTAGGCTTGCCGCTGCGCCTGCACCAGCTGCTCCATCTGCGCGGCATGGGTGGCCAGCGCAGCACTCCAACCGCCCGCCTGATCCGGATGGGCGCGTGCCCAATCGCCATAGGCACCGCCCAGCAGATCCAGCAGCGACGGCACCGCGTACGCCAGCAACCCGAGCCACGGCAAGGCCGCGCGCGGAGCCTGTTCGAAAGGCAGCAGCACCAGCGCCAGCAACGCATACGAGGCCAGGATGTCGCCCGGCCACAACAACACCGAATGCAGCAGGCCGATGACCAGCAAGACCAGACTGCGACGCAGCCACATGCCCGCGAACGGCCGGCGCGCCGCCTCGGCACGCGTCGCCATCGTCGCAAAACCCATGCCGAACAACAGCGAGAACAACGTGTAGAACTTGCCCTGCACCAGCACGTAGACCAGCGCGTCGGCCAGCCGGTCCATACCCTGCCAGTGCGGATCGACGCCGGTGAAGGACAGCAGCAACGGCCCGGCCATGCCTTCGATGTTCATCAGCACGATGCCGCCCAGTGCGAACCCGCGCAGCACATCGAGCGCGACGATGCGCTCGCCCCCGTCCACCGGCCGCCAGTCGTCCGCCGCCATCAGGCTCGCCCCCGTCCGCGGCATGCAGATACGCGAACGGCCCGCCGGAGCGGGCCGTTCGAAGCGCTGCACCGAGCGAAGGGCTCAGTGATGATGGCCGCCCTCGCCGTGCACGTGGCCGTGCTCGGCTTCTTCCGGGGTGGCCTCGCGCACGTCGACGATTTCAACGTCGAAGTGCAGGTCCTTGCCGGCCATCGGATGGTTGAGATCGACGTCGACCACGCTCATCCCGACCTTTTTCACGGTTACCGCACGCGGGCCGAAGTTGGTCTGCAGCACCACCTGCTGGCCGGGCTGCAGCTTGGCGTCGCCGAAATGCTTCTTCGGAATGCGCTGCTGCAGGCCTTCGCGGTATTCGCCGTAGGCATCCGACGCGGGCACGTCGACCGAGAAGCTGGCGCCGGCCTCCTTGTCCTGCATCGCCGTTTCCAGGCCGGGGATGATGTTGCCATGGCCGATCAGGATCACCAGCGGGTCGCGGTCCCTGGAGCTTTCGATGGGCTCCTGGCCCACCTCGGAAACGGTGTAGTGGAAACTGACGACGCGGTCTTTCTCGATCTTCATGTTCAATCCGGAGCATGCCGCCCGGGGGACGGCCAAGAGCGGCCTGACGGCCGGGGCAAACCGCCCGAGGCGGCATGGAAGGCGGCCATTATCCGGGCTGCGGCCTTGCGGTGCCAGTTCCGCCCCGGCCGCAGGCACCACCACCATTCGACCGCCCGGTGTCGGCATCGGGTTTTTCCTACCCGTTTTCAGGACGTCAATTTCACCGAATACGTCACACTTCCGTGTTAGCGTCGATCCGTCATCCGGACAGGGAACGGTCCGGCTGTACATGCGGGAACGGGATCGCAGGGAGTGATACGGGGGGAGAGGGCATCGGCCCACGGACGGGCTGCGCGATTCCGTTTTCCGGGCGGGCATGTGGTGAAAACATGATGGAAAATCCATCCAGACGCTGCGTGGTCTGGTTCGGCCAGCCATCCCAGCGCGAAAGAAACGCGCTGGCGGCTTCGGGCTGGGGGCTGCGCGTGGCCTCCGCATCCGATGGCGGCATCGGCCTGCGCGGTGGCGATACCGTCGTGGGCCTGGTCGACCTGCGCGACCCGCACGCCGTTCCGGACAATCTGCCCGGCCTGCTCGAAGCCAATGTCCACCTGCCTCTGCTTGCCCTGGTGCCCGACGGCGGCGAACCGATCGCCTGCCCCAAACTGGCCCGGGTCGAGCGGATCGCCTCCAGCGACGCCGACCCGGCCCGCCTGGTGCGCCGGCTGGACGCGCTTGCACGCAATACCGACCACGCCGGCGAGCCCAAGCCAGACAACCTGCTCGGCCAGAGTCCGGCCATGTGCGCGGCGCTGGGGTGCATCCACAAGTACGCGGCCGTGGACCTGCCGGTGCTGATCACCGGCGAAACCGGCACCGGCAAGGAGGTGGCCGCGCGCGCCTTGCACCGGCTTTCCCGGCGTGCGGAGCGGCCGTTCATTGCGGTCAATTGCGGCGCACTCCCGGCCAGCCTGATCCAGGCCGAACTGTTCGGCCACGAACGCGGCGCCTTCACCGGGGCCACCGCCCGCAGGCTGGGCCTGTTCGAATCGGCCGACGGCGGCACCGTGTTCCTCGACGAAATCGGCGACTTGCCGGCCGAAGTGCAGACCAATCTGCTGCGCGTCCTGCAAGAAGGCACGCTGGAGCGCATCGGCAACCACCAATCGGTCAAGGTGGACGTGCGCATTCTCGCCGCCACCCACGTCGACCTGGAGCAGGCGATCGAAGCCGGCCGCTTCCGCAGCGACCTCTACTACCGCCTCAACGTGCTGCGCCTGCGCTTGCCGCGCCTGGCCGAACGCGGCGACGACATCCTGCCGCTGGCCCAACACTTCCTCGATGGCTTCAGGAAACGCAATGCGTGCCGCGCGCGCAGCTTCACCGCGGACGCGGGCGATGCGATGCGGGCCTTCGCCTGGCCGGGCAACGTCCGAGAATTGATCAACCGCGTGCAGCGCGCCGCAGTCGTCGCCGAACACGAAAGCCTGAGCCCGGAAGACCTCGACCTGCCCCGTGCCGTCGCGACTGCCACCGGCGACGAAGGCGACCGCCTCGGCGCCGCGCGACTGCAGGCCGAGCGCGATGCAATCCTGTCCTGCCTGCGCGAAAGCGGCTTCAACATCAGCGAATGCGCGCGCCGCCTGCGCTTGTCGCGCGTCACCATCTACCGCCTGTGCAAGAAGCACGACCTGGTGCTGGACCAACTGCGCTGACCGCCTGTCGCCATCGCCCGACGCCGATCTGCAACACGATGCAGGCCGGCATGCCGCGATCGCGGCGGCCCGGCCGTCACAGCATGTAGGGCACCTTGAAGGTCAGGCTGAAATCCGGCGCATCCGGGGTCAGGCCGATGCCGAGCATCGTCACCAGCGTGGTGTGCTTGTCCAGTGCGTAGGTCACGCCGAAATTGAACGTGGCGGCATTGGCATCGCTGCCCACCACCTTGGTCCACGGCATGCCCTTGTAGCGCGTGCGGGCGCGTGCGGAGAGCCGGTCGCTGAAGGACATGCTCAAGCTGGTGCGCTCGTTGAACGCGAAGGCCACGCCCAGCCCGTAGTAATACGAGTCGCCCAGTTGCACGTCGCCGGGGTTGACCGTGTCCGGGCTGCTGTCGATGTCGTCGAAGCTGCGCTGGAACGAATGGGTATAGCCGATGTTGCCGAACACGATGGCCGGGTCGGCCGTCTTCACCGCCGACAAGCCGATGCTGGCCTGCCACAGGCCATTGCCGGTGGGTTGCTTTTCCGGCACGGCGAAGCGGATGAACTTGTCGTCGTCGCGCTCCAGAACCCGCCACGGGATGCCATAGGACTCACGCCCGGTCGGCGCGGTGACGCCCAGGTTCAGCACCGTCTCCGGCCATGCGCCATGTTCGCCGAACAGCTTGTAGTTGGCGCTCAGGCTCACGTCGCCCAAGCCCGAACCGGTGGTTTCCTCCTGCGCGATGGCCGCCGCCGAACCGCCGGCGCCGCCCTTCTGGTAGACCGTCTTGCGGGCAATCCACGGGGCATCGAGATTCAAGGTCAGACGCGGGCTCACGCCCCAGCGCGCGGCCAGGTTGTAGGTCAGCGTGTCGGACTCGACGTTCTCGATGGCGATGTTGCCGAGAAAGATCGCATCCAGTGCGAGAAACCCGTTGAGGGTGAGCTGCTTGCGGTCGTAACGGCTGTAGCTGAGGCTGTTTTCGATGGTGAAGCGCCGGTCGAACAAGGCCTGGTTCTGCTGCTTCACGTCGGCCACGCTGCGGGTATTGGCCTCGCGTGCCTGGCGGGCTTCCTCGGCGGTGCCTGCATATCCCTCGTGCGAAGGCGGCGCCGTGGCGGCGACGGGCGCCGTCGCAGGCACCGTGGCAGAAGGCGTTGCCGCAGCCGGGGCGCCTTCGTCGGGCGGCAGTTTCCCGCTCAGGCGCGCCTGCATGGCCTGCACCTGCATGTCCAGCTCGCGCAGCCGCCGCACTTCCTGCGCATAACTGGCCTTGAGCGCCTCCAGCTGGCGTGCCAGCACCTGCACGTCGGAGGCATCCTGCGCCGGCGCTGCCTGCTGCGCCATGGCCGGCGACGTTGCCAGGCAGGCACAGGCCAATGCCGCTGCCAGACGGCTGCGTTTCATCATGTGAAGTCCCATCCCGCGCATTGCGTCCTCCCTGATCTCCGATGGCCCACGGAAAACCTCAGAAATGTCCACCGACGCCGCGCGCGAACACGATCGCCTGAGCTACGTTCTGCGCGAGTTGCGCGTTGTCGCCGACCGATTGCCGCACCAGTTCGATGTTCAGCTGGTTCGATACCTGCTGGCCGTCGGACGTGAGCATCACGCTCTGTCCGACACTGCCGCTGCGGATCCATTGCTCCACCGCGCCCTGCCCTTGCACCTGCAGCAGCAGGCGCGCGGAACTGCCGTCGAAACCGGCGCTGGCGCTCGCCCCGCCGAGCACGTCCTGCGCGGAGGACACTCCGCCATTGCCGGCCGATGAAGCCGGGATGCTGCCGTTGCGCACGGTGAGGTAAGCGGTGTTGCCGGCACGATTGCGGTCGCCGGCAATCTGCACGCTTTGCACCAGTCCACCCGCATTGGCCAAGCCGGAACCGTCGATGGAACGGGCGCCGCCATCGCCGGCCGGCAAGGTATCGCCGGCGTCGGTGATGCTGACCCTGGGTTCGAAACTCACCACCGGCCGGGCGCCGCCCTTGCTGAAATCCATCGCCAGCTGCAACTGGCCCTGCAAGATCTGGCCGGAGGATGTCTGCCAGGTGGAGGTCATCGTCACACCGAACCATGCCACCGCGGTGTCGCTGACCACGTAGCGGCCGCGCATGTCCCCCAGTTCGTCGTCCGGGATTTCCTCCAGCCCGTTGCCGGCCGGCCGTGCGTTCTCGGCGGCGGCCGTGCCGGCTGCCAGCATCGACAGCAGCACGCCGGCCACGCCGGTCGCGACGCCAAGCTTCCGTTGCATGTTGCGCATGACGCGCCCTCCTTCAGAAAAGATCGGCATGGGTGAAACCGAAATCGAGCAGCTCCGCGTCGGTGATCGGCCCCTGCCGTGCGAACAGCGCACGTGCGCTGGGTTTCCCCGATGGCTGCAGCAACACCGTGTCGCGGTCGAAATCGCTGCCGATCACCACGAACACGGCCCGCGACGGCCATTGTTTGACGAATTCCGAGAAAGCGATGCTGCGATTGCCGAGGATCGGATCACCCAGTTCGACCGTGTCACCGTCCACCTGCTTTAGCACGACGAAATGGCGGAACCCGCGCACGTCCATCAGCACCAGGCCGGGCACCCGCAACGTGCGCAGGCGCGACTCGTCCACCCGATAACCGCGGCCGCGCATGCCGAGGGATTCCACGTAACGCTTGATGTCCAGCAGCGAGAAACCGCGCTGGGCCACGACGCCCGGGTCGGCCACGCCCATCATGCCTTCGATCACCGTGCGCTCGTCGGCATCCAGGTGATAGGCATAACGGAGGATGGTGGCCAATGCGGCCGCGCCGCAGCTGTAATCGGTGTGCTGCCTGATCAGGTTGCGGTAACGCACTTCCTGCATCGTTTCGACCGAATGCGTGTACGGCGCACCGTTGGGCAGGATGCCGGCAAACGTCACCTCGGCCGCCGGCAAGGGGCCGGCCAGCACGGGCAACAACAGCGTCAGCCACAGACGGCGCATCGTCCTCTCCCGTATCGAATGCGGGGCCCGGTGAGAAGTCCCCCGCTCCATCCGGGAGCGGGGGACCGCAGTGTCCGGCCCGGGCGGGAACCGGAACCCTGCCGCGCGACGGTCTTACTCGCCGCCGCCACCGGTGCCGCCACCAGTGCTCGGCTGGGCCACGGCCAGAGCCAGGCTGTTGGCCTGCAGGTTGCCGGTGCCGGCGGCGACGTTCACCCCGATGTTGCCGGAGGCATTGGCGAACGCACTGCCCGACAAACCCGCCGTGTTGGTGGCATCGACCACCAGATAGGTGGTGTTGGTCACCGTGCCGCTCAGTGAGGTGTACAGGTCCGCATACCCCAACTCGCTGTAGCCGAGCGAACCGGACTCCTTGCCGCTGTAGCTGCCCTTCTCGTCGGTGTCGAAGGCGATGCCGCCCACGCCCGGCTTGTACGGGTTGTCCACCGCGTTCTGGATTTCGCTGTCCATGTCGATGTGGCCGGTGCTGCTGCCGTTGGCATGCGGCAGGGCGCCGTTCCACGTATCCAGATAGAAGTTGTCCTTCTGGTAGGCATTGCCGGTGCCGCTGTAGCTGCCGCTCTGCGTGCCGGAATAACCGCCGTAACCCATGGCGGCGGTATAGCCGGACGACCAGCCGCTCAGGCCCACCTGGATGGTGTCGGTGTGTTTTTCCACCAACCCGGCATTGCCCACCGTGTTGCCGCTGGACACCTGGTTGGAGCTGATGCTGGACTGGGCATAGGCCGAGGTCGCGACCGAAGCGGCCAGCGCGTTCTTCTGCTCGTTGTTGTTGCCCGAGGCGACGTTCACGCCGATGTTGCCCGAGGCGTTGTTGAAGGCATTGCCGCCCACGCCGGCCATGTTGGTCACGCCTTGGTTGAGCGTGGCGTTGCCGGTGCCGGACTGGTTGACGAACACCTCGGCATCGGCCATGCCGAAGCTGAAGCTGGCGTCGGCCGCCGACAGCGAAGCCGCGTTGTCCTGGGTGTTGTTGTCGCCGGAAGCCACGTTGAAGCCGAGATTGCCCGAGGCGTTGGAACCCACGTCGTCGGTGATCGAGGCATCGTTGGTCAGCTTGTCGTTGACGCCGACATTGCCGCTGATCGACTGGCGGTTGTCGATGACCGCAATGGCGGCCGAATCGATGTCGATGTTGCCGCTGATGGTCGGGTCGCCGCTGAAGGCAATGTCCGAGCTCAGTTTGAGGTCCTTCTCGAGGTTGACGTCCACGCCGTGGTTGTTCTTTTCCTTGCGCTCGTCGGACTGCACGTCGCGGGTCTTGTTCACGTCCTCGCGCACCACGCTGCTGTCGTAGCGGAGCTTGGCTTTGGCATCGAGCCCGAGATCGACCGTGGTGTTGACCTTGTGCGTCGACGAGCCATGTCCCGACTCGGTGGCCGACGCCGCCATGCTGACCGCCGCCGTTGCCACGGCCGCCGCAAGTACCGTCCATTTCATGTTGGCTTTCATGGTGTCCTCTCTCTGTCCTTGGTCTTTTGTTCCGGATGGTGGTTTCACGGCGTGGATTGCACCGACATCCCGACGAGATTGCCGGTCGCGTTGCCCGACCCCGCGACTTGATTGAGTTGCAGCACGCCCTCGAATCCCTTAAGTGCCGTCGCCTCGACCGCGACGCCACGCATGCCGGCCTGCGGCATGCGGGATGCTCCGGTGCCCCGCTCCCCTGCCCACGCGAGCGCGCCATCGGAGGCCAGCGCCTCGTCCCCCGCTTCGCGTATGCCCTGATCGGCCAATGCCATCGCGACGAGATTCCTCTCGGTGTTCGCGCTGCCGCTGGCCTGATTGATCGACACCAACCCGCGTGCGCCGGCGAAGGCGTTGCCGCCTATCGTGGCCAGCGCCCACGTCGGGGTGTCATGGATGTTCGTGTCGTTGCCCGTGCCATCGGCGACGGCGATGCCCGTCGCCGCATGCGGGCCGGCGGCCAAGCTGCGCAGGTTGGCCTGCCGGTTGAGGTCGCCGGAAGCGCTGTTGACCGCGATTGCGCCGCTGGCCCCGGCAAACGCATGGCCGTCGATGCGGTTGTCGACGAGATAACCCAGCATTGCCTCGTAGACCGATCCGGCCGACTGCGCATTCGCCGCGCCCGCAGGCAGCACGCCAAGCCCGGCGGTGATGGCTGCCGCGTACGCAGCAGCGCGCATGAAACCCGGGTTGCCGATATTCATGGCCGGCCCTCAATTGCCCGGCGGCGTGCCGTTGCCGGCAACGCTGCCGCCGACGAGCGGCATCTGCGCCAATGCACCGCGCACCTGATCGCCGATGCCCCGGGTGACGTTGCCCACCGTGCCCATCGGGCCGCCGATCGTCCGTGCCAGCCCGCTCGTGCTGCCAAGCGCCCCGTCGTCCCCGGACAGGCGCCGCAGGTTGCCGCTCACGGCGGCACCAGTCACCCGTTCGACGGTCGTCCGGCCACCGCCCGACTGCGCGGAGCCGCCGGCCAGACCGGCTCCGAGCGAAGCGTATTCGTCGTCGGACAATTCCCCCGTACCCAGCGCTTTGGCCAGTTCGTTCTTCGGCGACGGGTCCACGATCAGCGCCTGGCCGGGCGGCGCCATCCTGTCGGCCGCCCGGGCGGGAACCGCCCGCATCAGGACCATCTCGCCGGGCGCAGGCTTGACGCCCTGACGCGCGCCGGATGCACCGGCCTCCGGGGCCAGCGCACAGCCCGCCGCCAGCAGTACCGCCATTGCCAGGGGATATCCGTATCGCATGTTGCCGCCTCCCGATCCTGTTGCCGGAAGTTCAGCAGACGGCGTGCCAAGCGCTCGCATCCCTTTGGCATCAAGGCCTTTGCCGGGCAGGCCGGGTTCCGCCGACGACTTGCCTGTAACGGCGGTCGATACAGGCGGCACCGGCCCGCATCGCAAGAGCCGCCGCGGAAGCCTTGTGCCGCAAGGCTTTTCCCCTCCGCACCCGGGGTGTTACAGCACCGGATCGAACAGGAACAACGCCTGCGTATGGAGAGCGGACTTGCCCGCACCGAAACGGTTACGGATGATGCCCCCATGTACTTGCCGCCCCCACGTCGAAGCACGCAGGTGATGCGGGCCGTCACCGCCGGCCTCGCGTTGGCCTGCCTGCTGCTGGCCGGCTGCGGTCGTCAGGCGGTCCGCCCTACCGCGCCAGCTGCGACCCGCATCTGGCAGCCCAATGCCCCGTCCGACCCGGCCCGTGCCAACGCCGTGCTGATGCGTGCGCTCGGCTTGGTCGGCACGCCCTACCGCTATGGCGGCAATACGCCGGACTCGGGTTTCGATTGCAGCGGGCTGGTCAGCTACGTGTACCGCGACATGGCCAACGTGCAGCTGCCGCGCACCTCGCGCGACCTCGCCCGGGCCCAGGGGCCGCGCATCGCCACCGATCGCCTGGCACCGGGAGACTTGGTGTTCTTCGGCAGTGCCAGCGACGTCAGCCACGTCGGCATCTACGTCGGCGAAGGCCGCTTCGTGCATGCGCCGAGCAGCGGCGGCACCGTGCGGCTGGACCGACTGGACGGCGCATACTGGCGCGACCATTACAGCGGCGCCAAACGGGTTCTGCCCTGATTCGTGACGGGAATCACACCTTGATTCACGGCAATTTAACGCCTTGTGAACTTTTCCAGCGGCTCCGCGGGGCATCATCCGAAGCTGGTTCCGCACAGTGAAAGCCGCGTGACGATCATCCACTTGCCGCTCGCATCTGTTTCGAAACACCTCGTATCCCGTCTTCCGCTGTTGTGCTTGCCTGTGCTGGCCGCGTTCGCGCCGGCCGCCATGGCCCAACAGGCTTCGCCAGCCCCTGCCGCCGAGAACGCTGCGCAGGAGCCCGGTCTGGCCTCGTCGGTGAAGGCCAAGGCCGATGCCGCCGTCAATGCCACGCTGGCCGCCGTCCTGCCCCGCCTCGCTTCAGGCGACACCATCCCGCTGCTGGACCGCTCGGCCATGTTTGCCGGCGATCTGGGCCGCATGCTGGCCAGCTACGACCTCAATCAGGACCCCGCCCACAACGCCGAAGTCCTCGCCAAGGACAGCCGCGTGCAAGCCGTGCTCAAGCGCGCGATGACGCTGCTGGGCACGCCGTACCGCTGGGGTGGCACCACCACCGACGGCTTCGATTGCAGCGGTCTGGTGGCTTACGTGTTCCGCACCGCTCTCGGCGTCGAGTTGCCGCGCGTCTCGCGCGAAATGGCTGCGCAGGGCGAGGCACTGCTGATCAAGGACCGCGATTCGCTCACCCCCGGTGATCTGGTGTTCTTCGGCAAGAAGGGCCGGGTCAGCCATGTGGGCATCTACGTGGGCAACGGGCAATTCCTGCACTCGCCGCGCACGGGCGAAGACGTGCGCGTGGACACGCTGCTGACCGGCTACTGGGCCAATGCCTTCATGCAGGCCCGCCGCCTCGACATGTAATCAGGCGTGCCAGGCCCGAAGATGCCGGGCCGGGTTTTCAAGCCACCGCACAAACGGAAGGGCCGCCGGAAACGACGGCCCTTCCGCGTTGTCGGCCCCGGCATGTCACGAGGCCAAGGTGCTCGCGGCCGGTATCAGAACGGCAGCTTCATCCCCGGCGGCAGCGGCATGCCGGCCGTGGCAGCCCCCATCTTCGACTTGGATTCGGCATCGATCCTGTTGGAGGCATCGTTGAAGGCCGCCGCCACCAGATCCTCCAGCATCTCGGCATCGGACAGCAGCGCAGGGTCGATGCGGACCTTGCGGCATTCCTTGGTACCGGTCAGGGTCACGCTGACCATGCCGCCTCCGGCACTGCCGGTTACTTCCAATTTCGCCAGTTCTTCCTGCGCCTTCTGCAGGTTTTCCTGCATCTTCTGCGCCTGCTGCATCAGTTGGGCGATGTTTCCACGCATCGTTGTGTCACTCGTTGTAAGGGCGGATGGAATCGGGGACCACGCGCGCGCCGTGCTGCTGCATCAGGCGTTGCACCTCGGGGTCGTTCAGGAAAGCGTCTTCGGCATCGCCCTGGCGCTCGTCGCGCTCGCGATGGACTCGCTCGTGCAGGCTCTCGCCAGCGGCAGCGCCCTGCTCGAACACCCACCGGGGCGCCTCGCCCAGCCGTTGGGCGAGGGCCGTACCGAGCTCTTCCATGGCGCGTTCGGACCGCAGGTATTCGAAACCCGGCGCCAGCGATACCCGCAGAGCCTCGTCCGTATGTGCCACGAACACCAGATTGGCCGCCAGTTCCCTGGTCGGCCCCTTCAGCGCGCATGCGGCGATCAGCTCGAACCAGTCATCGGCATCGGCAATGCGGCGTCCCGACAGGCTGACGACGGGCTCCTGCGACAGAACGGATGCCTCGGCAGGTTGCGGCGAAGCCGAAGCCGCCGACACGGGGACTGGAGCAACGGGCGGCGCAACCTCCATGGCAGCGGGGGGCCGCGGGTCTTCCCACGGCGCCGTATCCTCGTCATGCGGAGTGGAACGAGGTTCGGCGCGAGCTTGGATATCGGCGCCGCGGAGGGGTTCGGGAGGCATGGCCGTGAGCGGTGCCAGAGTGGCGCCCTCATCGACTCCCCGCATTGCAGGCGCAATGGAGGCAGGAGCGGCCGGCCTTGAATCCACCGCCGGACCCGGATGACCGGCCGCAATCGTGACCGGACGCCCCTTCCCGCCCGCCGGCAGGCTGTCGCCCGGCTTGCTCGGACGGAAAGCCAGCATCCGCAACAACGCCATTTCGAAGCCCGCACGCGGGCTGGGGGCGAGATGCAGGTCGCGACGGCCGTTGATCGCCATCTGATACCAGAGCTGCACCACTTCCGGGCGCGAAGCCTCGGCCAGCGCATCCACCGGTACGCCGTCATCGTCGTCCACTGCGGCATCAGGCACCAGTTGCCTCACCTGGATGCGGTGCAAGGCCTCGGCCAGCGCATCGAGCACGCCGCTCCAATCCGGGGAAAATTCGGCCAGCGCCGCCACTTCGGCCATCAGACGTGCGCCATCGCCATCACGCAGGGCTTCCAGCATGGCGGCCACGCGGGTGCGGTCCACAGTGCCGAGCATGGCCCGCACCGCGTCGTCGCGCAGTGCGCCGCCGGCATAGGCGATGGCCTGATCGAGCAGCGACAGGCCATCGCGCAGCGAACCATCGGCCGCCTTGGCCAGTTGGCGGATGGCACCATCGTCGGCCTCGATGGAGGCGGCGAGGATCTTCGTCATCTGCCCGCGAATCTGCTCCTCGTCCAGCCGCTTGAGGTTGAACTGCAGGCAGCGGCTGAGCACGGTGACCGGCAACTTCTGCGGGTCGGTGGTGGCCAGCAGGAACTTCACGTGCTCCGGCGGCTCTTCCAGCGTCTTCAGCAGCGCGTTGAACGCCGCCTTGGACAACATGTGCACTTCGTCGATCAGGTAGACCTTGTACTTGCCGCGCGAAGGCATGTACTGCGCGTTCTCGATCACCTCGCGCACGTCGTCCACGCCGGTGTTCGACGCGGCATCGATTTCCAGCAGGTCGATGTAGCGGCCGGCATCGATGTCCAGACAGGTGGCGCACTGGCCGCAGGGCTCGGCACTGGTACCGTGCTCGCAATTG
>JADHEF010000419.1_pt1 | contig 45882 bp, 49 predicted proteins | sample 8952391 | NCBI WGS metagenome assembly JADHEF01 (sample SAMN16124439, study PRJNA663245) | bioreactor sludge metagenome | isolation source: sludge (nitrite) | place: India:Bengaluru | collected 2019-02-28 | reverse complement strand
TCCTGATGACCGCCTCCAGCATCCGCGCACCGAAGCGATAGCGGGCATGGGCTTCCTGGACTATTTCTGATTCCTGTTCATCATAGGGCTTAAAGGGGCGACCAACTTTTTCACCCAAGACAGGCTCCAGACCCGTTTCTTTATACTGCTTGATGATCTGTTGAACTCTGCGCTGAGACACTTTAACGTCCCGAGAGATCTCTTTTGTGCTTGCATGCTTGCGATATTGACGAAGGATAAAACGGACCTTCGTCTTGTTCAATTTCATATCCTGGACTATGTGTCCAAGCTTAGATGGGAGGCGAAATAATTTCGGGACTCCACAAAGTGGAAAATAGATCGAATATTGGCATGAATAGGCACCTTAATAGAAAATTAAAAAAATTAGAAACAGATATTTAAACGCAACTCCATAGTTTTTATCTCCCCTCCACCATCGCCATCAGTATATCCTTGTCCTTCAGCATCCCGGTCAGCTTCCCCCCCGTCGTGATCACGGGCATCTGATCGATCCTCTTCTTATGCATCACCGCGGCGCACTGGCTCACCTCGTCCTTTTTGAATGCGGTTATGGCAGGGAGCATGGCCTCGCGAACCAGGATGTTCTTCAAACTGATCCGGGAGACGGTATAGTACTTGTTGATGGTCTGCACAAACCGGTCCCACATCCAGGCATCCTCTCCGCCGTCGGCAGACATATCCGTCTTCTCTACGCTGTCCTCGATGACGCTGGCCTTGATCAGGTCCCGGTCGGAGATCATTCCCACCAGGGTGAGGTCGGTATCTATGACCGGGCAGGCCTGCACCCCGGCATACTCCATGATCGCTCCGGCCACGGGAAGGGGCATATCGCTCCATAGAACCACAGTCTCCTTCTCCAGATAGGGCTCGACGCTATCTTTTATCCCCATCTCCGCCGCCACCCGGACTATATCGGCCACGGTGATGATGCCTACCAGCTTCCTGTCTTCCACTACCGGAAGCCTTCGGATATCATGCTCCAGCAGAAGCCTGGCCGCCTCCACTACGGTCTTATCCGGACTGATGACAATGGCGTCCCGGGTCATCAGCAGAGCTGTCTGATCCTCCTCACGATTCCGAAGCAGGTCTCTCCTGGTGATCATGCCCACCACCTCATCCTTCTTGATCACCGGCACTCCCGAGACCTTCCGCTCCTGCAGAGTCCTCAAGACATCGTCCCTGCTGCCGGGGATGGTGACATAGGCCACATCCCGGACCATGACATCCTGGACCAGAATGCTCAAGCCTGCTCCCTCGGAATGGTCAATACCGGTATCTTGGAGTTACGAACCACCTTCTCCGCCACGCTGCCCAGCAAAAACTTGTCCAGGCCGGTGCGCCCCACTGCGCCCAGAATGATGATGTCCATGCCCGCCGATTCGGCGTAGCTGATGATCTCGCTGCCGGGATTGCCCTCAACCACCACGCTCTCAAAGGCCACCCCCTTCTCCTGGGCCAGGCTCTCCACCTGCTTGAGCGCTTCTTTTCCCTCCTTGAGCAGAAGCTCCCTGATGCTGAAGAGCAGCATGTCATCCGGCAGATGGCTGGTCTTGACCGTGTCCGCCACATAGATGGCGGTCACCTTGCCGCCGGAAATCTTGCCCAGCTCCAGGGCTACCTTGGCTGCTCTGTATCCATGCTCCGATCCGTCGGTTGCTACCAGAATCTTCTCAAACATGATTTACCTCTAAAGGATGGCCATGATATCAGAGCGTGAGGCCCTTCTCACAATGCTGGACAGTGGATCCGTCGATCCCCAAAGGTTGTCCGAATTTCCATCCAGGACCATCACCCGTCCCTCTTTTCCTTCCCGGATGGACCCCAATCTCCGATCTAGCCCTACTATTTTAGCCCCGTTTAGTGTGCACATCTTAAATACCTGTCTATCGTCATGCAGCAGGGCATTGGCGATAAGATGCATCTCTTCAAACATGTCCGGGGAGCTGAGCATGACGTTGTCCGTCCCAGCCGCCAGGTTGATTCCGAGCCTGGTCATGGCCGCCACGGGGGGCAGGCCCACGCCGGTCATGAGGTTGGATCGGGGGCAGACCACCACGGAGATGCCGCGGCTGGCCACCTGCCTCAGATCAGCATCCTCCGCCCGGTTCATGTGCACCAGGAAATCCGGCTGCAAAGCCAGAGCACTATCGATATCGTCTCGGCCGGCTTCGCCGGCATGAATTCCCACTGCCTGGCATTTTCGGCGGGCCTGGGCCACGGCAGCGGCAATTGTCTCCGGGGAGTGATCTTTTGTGCTGCTGATTCCGAGACCCCAGCAGCTCTCGGGGATCCGCGTCTGGCTTGGACCCGGCCGGCCCAGGATGCGAGAGAGCAGGGGCATATCCACCAGAGCCTCCTGCAGCATAGCCACTCCCGCCGCTCCGCCCTCCCTAAAGTCGGCAAAGGCAATTGTCCCGCTGGAGAGCATAAGATGCAAGCTTCTTTTTATCCCCTCAATCAACATCTCTCGCGCTTTCCTCTCCAGCATCCTGGACTTATAGCCCCCCGGTCCGACCAGCTCCGAAAGCGGAAGAAAGGGTGGATCCTTGAAGGCAGAGTCGCCCAGGTGAATATGGGCATTGACAAATCGAGGGCAGACTATGCCCTCCAGGTCCGCCTCTACATGCTCCCGTCCGAACTCAGTTATGATCCCGTCTCGGATGGCGATGTATCCCTTCTCCGCCTGAAAATCATCCCCATAAATGATTGTGCCCTGCAGGAGAACCTCGCGCCCTTCCGGCATAGCTTGGTATTTAGACCGGCAATCTATTTAGCTTCTTGTCAGCTGAATACATATGGCTATTAACACCCTGTAGCTGCTTATTTCATAAAAAGAAGAGATGAGTGGGTGAAGTCCTATGACCAGACCATTTGTATTCATCAACAGCGCTATGAGCGCCGACGGCAAGATCAGCACAATTGATCGCAGGCAGGTGAAGATCTCAGGCCGGGAGGACCTGGCCAGGGTGGATCGTCTCCGATCGGATAGCGATGCGGTCATGGTGGGAGTTGGCACGGTTCTGGCCGACGATCCGGGACTTGGGGTCAAGTCCGATCAGCTGCGCCGAGCCAGGCAAGAGAGGGGTCTTTCTGAGAGCCCCTTGCGCATAGTGGCCGACAGTCGGGCCAGAACGCCGCCTAAGGCCAGGGTATTGGGGCCGGGATGCATCCTGGCTGTGGCCCGCTCCGCTCCGGTAGAGCGGCTGAAACTCCTCTCCCGGAATAGCGAGATCATCTGCTGCGGAGAAGACCGGGTGGATCTGAAAGAGATCTTCTCACTTCTCCATGAGAGAGGAATTGAAAGGATCATGGTGGAAGGAGGAGCATCTCTGAACTGGTCTCTGGTCAGTCAGGGGCTGGTGGATGAGATCCATGTCTATATGGGGCCGATGCTCATAGGAGGAGAGAGAGCGCCCACCCTGCTGGACGGAGAAGGCTGCAGAAAGGATTTCCCAACCCTCCGCCTTGCCGCGGTAGAGCGGCTGGATGAGGGAGTGCTTCTCAAATGGACCCTCGCCGGCGAAGCACCCTGAAGAGCTTGCATTATCCGTCTCCTATCCTCAAAATGGCTTTTCCCTGTCTTTAACCACAAGCACCGGGATCTTGGAGCTTCTCACCACCTTGTCGGCAACGCTGCCCAAAAAGAATCTATCCAATCCGCTGGCCCCTATGCCGCCCATTACGATGAGGCCCGCCTTTTCCTCTTCTGCTATGCGGATGATGTCCTGGGCAGGATATCCTTCTGCAATCCTTCTGATGGCCGGAATGGCCGCTACATCTGCCATCTCCGCCACGCTCCTGGTTGCCGTCTCCCCCTGATCCTGCAGACTGCTTCTGATGCCTGCAATCATATCCTCAGATGACTTTGCAGTCAGGTCGCCCAGAGGAGCATACTCCTTGCCTATATCAACCACATATAGAGCGATGATGGTAGAGCCATAAAGCCTGGCCATCTCCACTGCCGCCTCTGCCGCCCTATGGCTGTGTTTGGAGCCGTCGGTTGCAATTAATATGCGCTCGAACATTTTCTGGTCCCCAAAGATATTATGCTGTTATGATATAATTATTTGATTGCCAAAAACATCATCAATAGCTGGAAATTGCAGGGAGAGGCGGCTCTCGTCGCCCTGGCCGAAAGATATTATGTTTAACTATAAGAATATTATAAAAATTATTATAAAAATTTTTGGTTAAAATCTCTGTGATTATGGGCAGGGCAGGGTCAGTACCGAGTCATAACCGCCGCTCTCAAGAGACATTCTCATATTCAAGTATCCCGAATACTGTCCGGTCATAGTATAGACAGGCACTGCACTGGCGCTCCTCTGAACATGGGCTCCTACCTTGGCCGTCCCCTCCACCTCGGAATGAATGCTGTAGACAGATTCGTTGTCCGTCTCAGCTACCGTAGTGTCCTTGATCAGCTCCACTAGATCGGAGTAGCTCTCGGAGTAAACCGATCCCACCTCATAGTTCTTGGCACAGAGGGCATTCTTGAGATCGCTTTTGGTAATGGGTGCGGCATATCTGGTGGGGCGGTTCTGGAATACTCCCCACTCATTGGCCCAGATCTCATTATGGCCATTTCCTCCATAAACCTGGGCATCAATGGTCCGGGAGACTGTGCCTGTGCCCCTGGTTCCTGTGACCAGCTTCTGGCCTTCATAGCCTTCTGCCGTCTGGTAGATGCGCATATCGTTTATGGTTCCCTGGCTGTAAATCCAGGAGTGCTCGGTGAAGTCCTGCACCTCAGGGCACCCATTTCCAGGGCATGCATTTTCTGGACATGTTCTTCCGGGGCAGGCACCTTCAATTATGCCTGCCATCGCCAGTAATATAGCCAGGACAAGAAATCCCACGACCAAAAATTCCAGATTCCCTCTCATCCACCCACCATGATCTGATATCTTTCTCATGTCAGGGCATCAAATATAAATCTGATCCCTATCCCCTGGGCTCAGGTCTCTTTGCCCCATTCTGCCTGATCTGAATCAATCGAGCCGCCAGGGACTCCTGCAAATCCTGGGATAGCCCCGCCCCATTGGCATCCAGCCTGGCAGCTATGGCCAGCTTTGCCGCCAGGGACCTGGCCACCCTTCCCCGCAGCCGGCGAGGTGAGCCGACCACAGCAGGATGGCGGTAGATGATGCCGTGCTTGGGCGATGGTGCATGGCCTTTGAGGTGCTTGAAGAGGGACTTCTCTGCCCCCATCACCTGCAGGCGGCTGGAGGGCATTCCCGCCAGTCGGGAGAGGCCCCCGGCCCGGGAGACCAGCCTGGCGGCCAGTATGGGACCGGCCAGGGCGGAGAGATTGGGGGCCAGGGACTGGACCGCATCCGAGACCACATCCTCCATGGCATGGCGCGATTCCCGGAGATCCATTATGGCCCCGGCCAGCCGGCCCATATTCGGCTCTTCCCTCAGCCCCTCCGCCAGGCTCCTGCCGTGCACTATCTCCTGGCGGTGCAATCTGGACCATTCATAGAGCCGCTCGTCCAGCAGATTGATGGCCTGGGACATGCCGTCCAAAGCTTGCATGGCCATGAGAAGATCCTGCTGTGCGCCAGCACTCTCTTCCAGCTTTCTTTTCGCCAGAGAGATGGCATATTCTCTTAAATTCAGATTGTACTGAGAGTCTTCGGAGAAGACACCCGCTTCCAGGGAAAGGCGGCGCAGATCCGGCTGGGGAAGAGGATAAGCCCTTCTATCCTCCGGGCCCGGGAAGATGATCTCCTCTCTGCTTTCATCCTCGCCGCGGAGAAGCATGCCGCTCTCCAGATCGATCCTGCCAAACCAGGTTATGATCTCCATTGCAGAATAGTCCTGCATCATATGGCATAGATTACTTTCGCCCCGCTTCAATTTAGCTTAAATACTTCCGAGGCGCTTATAACATTTACCTCTCAAAAAAAACCAGGGGGCTATATGTCTATGAAAGAGATAGTTGACCAGATTAGGGTCCGTCTTCGGGATCAGAAGATCGATGTATCCGATGAGGATATCGAATCGCGCCTGAAAAAGCTCATTGTTGATTTTCGTGTGCCGGAAGGCGAGGCCAGAAGATCGGTTTTAAATTATTTCCTGAAAGAGCACGGGATCATGCCTGCCGCCCGGACCAGCTCGGAGAAGGTAAAGATTGCAGATATCAAAGAGGCGGGACGGTGGGTGGACCTGGAGATCAGGGTCCTGGACCTCTGGGAGCCTGCGTCGGGTACTATATCCCAGACCGGCCTGGTGGGAGATGGAACCGGATCGCTGAAGTTCGTCAAATGGACCAAATCAGAGTTGCCCGATCTGGAGCTGGGCAAGAGCTATATCCTCCGAAGGGTGGTGACGGATGAGTTCCAGGGCCGCTTCTCGGTCAAGCTCAATAAAACCAGCCCGATCGAGCTGCTGGAGACGGATGTGGAGGCTAGATCGGCAGGCAGAGCATCCGCAGAGCCGGTCAGGGTGGTGGAGATCAATGAACCGGGCCGCTGGGTGGACCTGGAGGTAAAGGTGGCCCAGCTATGGGAGACCAACAGCGAGTCCATCTCCCAGTCCGGACTGGTGGGGGACGAGACAGGCACCATAAAGTTCGTCAAATGGGCCAAGGCTGAGCTGCCCAATCTGGAGGAGGGCAAGAGCTACAAGCTCAGCAACCTGGTCACAGATGAGTTTCAGGGCCGCTTCTCGGTCAAGCTCAATAAAACCAGCCAGATCGAGCCACTCGATTGCGATATAGCCATAGGATCGGTATCGTCTGAGTTCTCCGGCGCTCTGGTGGACCTGCAGAAGGGCTCCGGGCTGATCAAGCGTTGCCCGGTCTGCAAGAGATCCCTGGCCAAGGGGGTCTGCACCGAGCACGGCAAGGTGGAGGGAACATACGATCTGCGCATCAAGGCAGTTCTTGATGACGGCCGCCGGGTTCAGGATGTTCTCATAAATCGGGAGACCACGGAAAGGCTGGTGGACATCACCCTGGAGCAGGCCAAACAGATGGCCATGGAGGCGCTGGACCATGAGGTGGTCCGCTCCATGATCGAGGGCAATATGATGGGCAGATACTATACTGTGACCGGCCCACGGGTCGATCGCTACCTTCTGGTGGAGAGCATCAATGAGATGCCTGCTGTCTCCCTGGCTCAGGTGGAAGAGCTCTTGGCCTCTCTGGAGGTGGCCTGAAATGGCAGGAATGACCGGATTCTCCCGGGAGGTGGCCAGGAGGATCTACGCCGAGGAGCTTAAAAGCTCCAACTATTCCTTCCGCGATGGAGAGGATCAGCATCAATATGCTCCGTCATATCTTCTCACTCCTACCGGCGCCAAATGCAATCGCGTCTTTTTGGTCGGCACTTTAATTGAGAAGGATGACATTGGAGGAGATACGGAGTACTGGCGGGGCCGGGTGGTGGATCCCACCGGTAGCATATTAATCTACGCCGGACAGTACCAGCCGGAGGCGGCCCAGGTACTGGCCGGATTAGAGACGCCCTGCTTTGTGGCCGTGGTGGGCAAGCCCAATCTTTATCAGACCGATGACGGGAACATAATCATATCCCTTCGGGCCGAGTCCATCTCCCAGGCAAATGAGTCTACCAGGAATCAGTGGATCCAGGATACGGCCCGCCGAACCCTGGAGAGGCTATCAGATCTGAGCCGGGTCAGGCTCCCGCCCGCAGGTGAGGATTTCACCACTGCAGACAGCATGCCTGCGGAGGCATCTTCTTCTGCTGCTATGGACGCGGAGAGGGCCATGCAGCATTATCACACGGACATCGAGCACTTCCGCCAGATGACCATTCGCGCTCTCTCCGCCCTGAAGGCCGATCTCTTAGGCGGCGCATTTGCCGAGGAGGCGAGGCCGGTCAATACTGCCCCCGTCTGGCCCGAGTCTCAGCCAGCTGGAAAGGATGATTCGCCTGCATCCTCTCGAAAGGGCGGCAGCAAGAAAGCCGCCTCTCCGGACTGGCCTGCATCGGATGACGTGGAAGAGATTGAGACAATCAACATCAAAAAGAAGAGCTGAAAAGTTTTATATAACGCTCGGAAGCTCAATATCAAGGGTGAACTGAAATGGTAATAGGAGTCACTATGGTGAAGGTGGTGCCGGGACAGGAGAAGACCGTCTATAATGCCTTGCAGGAGATAGATGGTATCAAGGATGTCTACCATGTCTTCGGCGAATTCGACTTCGTGGTCATAATCGAGGTCGAGGGATTGAGCATGCTCAACAAGCTGGTGGATGTCATCCGCGAGATCGACAATGTGACTGCCACCCAGACCGTTGTAGGGGCTGAGCTTTAGCCCCCATTTTCTCCTTTTATGGAAGTAGCCGAGGAGATGGCCAAGCAGCAAAAGGCCATTTCCGTAGCTGAATTTTTTGAGAAGAATCGTCAGATTCTGGGGTTCGACTCAGCGCCGAGGGCTCTTATCACCTGTGTCAAAGAGGCGGTGGACAACTCCCTGGATGCCTGCGAGGATGCCGGAATACTGCCGGATATCTTTGTGCAGATAAAGAAGAGCGGCGAATGCTATCAGGTGGTGGTGGAGGACAACGGGCCGGGCATAGTGCCGGAGGAGATACCCCGCGTCTTCGCCAAGCTGCTCTATGGATCACGTTTTCATACTCTGCGCCAGAGCCGGGGCCAGCAGGGCATAGGCATCTCCGCCGCAGTGCTCTACTCCCAGCTGACCACGGGAAAGCCTACCCGGGTCATCTCCAAGATCGCTCCCCATAAGCCAGCCTGCTACTGTGAGCTGATCATCAATACGGCCAAGAATGAGCCGGAGATCATAAAGATGGAGGATACGGACTGGGAGAGGCCGCGGGGGACCAGGGTGGAGCTGGAGATGGAGGGCTCCTATGTCCGCAGCCGCCGCCAGTCCGTTTATGGCTCTCTAAAGAGCACCGCCATAGTCAATCCCCACGCCCGTCTGACCCTGGTGGAGCCGGAAGGAAATGTGGAGATCTTTGAGAGGGTCACCGAGAGCCTGCCCAAGAAGGCCTATGCCATCTCCCCTCATCCGGCGGGAATCGAGCTGGGCGAGCTGATCAAGCTCCTCCGCTATAGCGACAAAAAGAAGCTGCGCGTGTTTTTAAAGGAGACCTTCTCCTCCATAGGGACAATATCCGCCCAAGAGCTGTGCAGTCGGGCCGGCCTGAACCCGGAGATGCCCCCCAGTGGCCTGGACCATGGACAGGCCAGGGGGCTGCATTCCGCCTTCAAGCAGATAAAGGTGAAATCGCCGCCCGTGGACTGCCTGTCGCCCATAGGCGAGGAGCTGATAAAGGCCGGATTGGAGAAGGAGTACCGCCTGGACTATATTGCCACCACTATCAGACCTGTCTCGGTCTACTCCGGCAATCCCTTTCTGGTGGAGATCGGTCTCGGATATGGAGGCGAGCTGGAGAAGGAGAGCCGGGTGGAGCTGCTCCGATTTGCCAATCGGGTGCCCCTGGTCTATCAGCAGGGAGCCTGCGCCCTCACCCATGCCGTGGAGAGCGTATCCTGGAAGAACTATTCCCTGGGCCAGCCCACGGGAAGCGGCATTCCCGTTGGGCCGGCGGTGCTTCTCATCCACATCGCCTCCACCAACATCCCCTTCACCTCGGAGAGCAAGGATGCTGTAGCTGATATGCCGGAGATCCTGGCCGAGATCGACCTGGGCCTGAAGGAGGTGGCCAGGAAGCTACGCCGATACCTCAGCCGCCAGAGCATTCTTTCGGAAAGGCGGGAGAAGGAGGAGATCATCAGAAAGATACTGCCCAGAATAGCCCGAAAGCTCTCCGATGTCCTGGGGAAGGAGGTGCCGGATATCGGGCCGGTGGTGGCCAAGATCATGGGCAATCTCCTGGTCTTCCGGTCGGCGGAGAAGAATGATGGCCTTCTCCGGGTCTCCATCCGGGTGGAGAACCACAGCGACCTGGTGCGCTCCTTCAAGCTGCATGAGGTGCTTGCCGTCCCTGCGGAGGAGGTATCCCCCGAGGCCAAGGTAATCCCCCTGGGAGACGCCTACGACTACCACTGGAAGCTCTCCCTGCCGGCGGGCCAGAGCGTCTCCCTCAGCTACCGGATAGCTGCCGATGGGGTAACCCTGAAGGAGCCTGTGGTGGAGGGACTGGATGAAGAGATAGTAACCGGAGCCAGGGTGATTTAGCCGATGAAAGATCCAGGTAAGAGGGAAGATGATGGGAAAGAGAGGGCGGTGACGGACGGGCTTGCCCAATCCGGGCTGGCGGAGCAGAAGCTGATGGGTCTGGCAGACTCTCTTTACCGCCAGTTTCAGGAGGGGATTGTGCCCCACATCTCCCTGCCATCCCGGACCAAGGCCAATATCGAGTTCTCCAGCAAGGATGATGTCTGGGTTTATGGAGACCAGGAGACGGTCCGCAGCGTCAAAACAGTGCGTGGAGCCAAGACCCTGCTCAAGACTGTCCACCTCTCCGAGCTGCTGATAAAAGAGCACCTGAAAAACAACCGCGGCTCCACGCTGAGAGAGATCTACTACATCTCCGAGAACTGGGATATAGCCAAATTCCATGAGCAGGCGGAGAGCGACCGGCTGATAGAGGATCTGGAGATAGTCACTGCGCTGCACCGGGAGGACTTTCATGTCCGGCCGGAGGAGGACGGGGCGGCGGTCTTCGGGCCGCTGCGCCTCAAGGAGAAGACCCGGCGGGGGGAGAAAGAGATGCACTGCCAGGATGACGTGGGAGAGGCCGGCTACCAGATCCCCTTCAATGTGGACAACATAAAGTTCCTCAGCCACGACGCCAAAATGGTCATGGCCATTGAGACAGGCGGCATGTACGCCCGGCTGATTGAAAACGGCTTTGATCAGGAGCACAATTGCATACTGGTGCATATCAAGGGCCAGCCGGCCCGCTCTACAAGGCGTTTCATCAAGAGGCTCAATACCGAGTTGGGCCTGCCGGTGGTGGTCTTTACCGATGGCGACCCCTGGTCCTACAGGATCTTCGCCAGCATCGCCTACGGGGCGATCAAGAGCGCTCACCTCTCCGAGCACCTGGTCACCCCGTCAGCTCGCTTCCTGGGGGTGCAGCCTAGCGATATCGTGGATTATAACCTTTCCACAGACAAGCTGACCGATAAGGACCTGCAGGCGCTGCGAAGCGAGCTGACCGATCCCCGCTTTGCCAATCCCTACTGGGACAAGCAGATCCGGCTTCAGCTGGACCTGAAGAAGAAGGCAGAGCAGCAGGCCTTTGCCGGCAAGGGGCTGGACTATGTGACCCGGACCTATCTGCCGGATAGGCTCTCCGAGATGGGGATAATCTGAATTGATCGTCGATTTTCACACCCATATCTATCCCCCCGCCGTGGCGGCCAAGATCCTGCCTGCGGCCAAGAAAAAGCTGAAGGTAGCCGTGCCCGGAACCGGAAGTCCAGAGGACCTGAGAAGCATGATGCAAGAGGGCGGGATCTCCCGTTCCGTTCTCCTGCCCCTGGCCAAGGGCTGCCAGGATGTTTCGATCCTCAATGACTGGATTCAGGCGGCTGCCAGAGAAAACCAGGAGCTTACCGCCTTTGGCGCAGTTCATCCTTTAATGGACAATCTGGAAGAGGAACTGGATCGGCTGGAGGCCTGGGAGGTCAGGGGAGTGAAGATGATGCCCCTTCTGCAGCAGGTCTATCCCGATGATCCACTCTGCCATAGGCTATGCGAGGCTCTGGTGGAAAGGGACATGATCCTGGTCTCTCATGCCGGGCGGGATCCTCTGGACCGCCCTGAGGTCTACGGCACCCCGGAGCGCTTTGCCTCCCTGGCCGCGAGCTTTCCGGACCTGAAGATGGTCCTGGCCCATCTGGGGGGCCTGCGCATGTGGGATGCTGTGAGGCGGCATCTTCTGCCGGCGGGAAAGAACGTCTTCTTTGATACCGCTTATGTCTCATTTTATATGGAGACAGAAGAGATGAAGGAGCTTATCCTGGATATGGGGCCGGAGAGGGTCATATTCGGCAGCGACTACCCCTGGGAAAGGCCGGGCCGGGCGGTGAAGATCATAAGGGATCTGGGCCTGTCCCATGCGGAAGAAGATGCCATATTCTTTAGCAATGCTGCAGAGCTTCTGGGCCTGTCGCTCCAGTAGCAAAGCTTTTACTTCTCCGGTATGGGATATAGTGGTCCATGAGACGCGATCTGCTTGACATACTGGCCTGTCCCCTGTGCAAGGGCGATCTGACGCTCGAGGTGTATGAAGAGAATGAGAAGGAGATAGTGACGGGAAAGCTCTGCTGCCCCGCCTGCCGGGAGTGCTATCCCATTGAGGACGGCATCCCCAATATGCTGCCTCCCGATTTGAGGGATTGAACATTCTGCCGTCATGGCTGGGAGGATCAAGGGGGACGGAGCAGGCAGGCGCATCATCAGGGCTAGAAGCAAATTATTTATATAATATTATGCTATCTCTAAGATAGGGAGGGCAGGCAATGGATCATGAGGTTCACATCAATAACGGGGGAAAGGATGCCCCGCCTATAATCTTCCATCTCCTTCCCGGTGAGGAGACCATCTTCAACCTCAAGGTGATTAATCATGGCCCACCGGCCAATTTATCGCTGCAGGCCAGCAATCCTCTATTCAAGGCGGTGAGGCTTAAAAAGCCCGATCATCATGTGACCGACGAAGAGGTCATACCCGTCCTGGCCAGGATGCCCGTCGACAGGAGCCGTCTGGATGGCGAGATCATCCTTTCTGCAGGAGGAAGAGAGAGCCGTGTCCCCATCACCCTCCTCTGTGACTCTGAGGATCCTGCTGATGATCTAAATGATCCCGCTATTCTGTCGGATGGAGATGGGGGAGAGGATATCATGGGGGAAGATGAGGATGGTGAGAGAGAAGAATATGAGGATTTTCATGAATGTGAAGATGATTTAAGGAGACGCCAGCCGCATCTGGAAGAGGACGACGGGGATATAGAGAAAGAGAGAGGCAAAAAGCAGCGCCCCATATCCTTCTCTATGGATGCTGATCTGGAGAGGTATCGCTCCTCCCGGGGCCGGAAAAGGCCGGGGGGAGCGGCAAAAGGCCCTGAAGATGGGGCCGGAGAGGAGGGAGACGAAGAGAGGCACTTCATCCCCCGTTATAGCACCCGCATTGACGATAGTTTTGTGGATAAAGGCCGCCGGAAAGACCAGCCCCAATCAGAGTGTCCGGAGCCCACAGCCACTTCCGGGCAGGATGGTGTGGAGCCGGGAATGAGAGAAGACAAGGCGGCAGCTGCAGAGGAGGGTAGAGCGGAAGAGCAGGTCTGGCAAGAGGAACAGGTCTCTCACGAGGAGGAGGTAAGGCTCGGCTATAGTCAGTTTACAGACATCGAGAGCAGGGAGATCGTCCATCAGGCAGAGAGGGATGAGTTGAATCTTCTGGAGAGTGTGGAGAGTGAAGAATATGGCCAGGGCCATGGATATGAAGGCAGCGGGGACGATGAGACAGAGAACCGATCTTCAGGATATGCCCTTTTGGGGAGGATGGACGACTTCTCATTGACGGGATTGATCCAGGCGGTTCCCGTCATCATTTTCCTGACACTAATTGCGGCATTGGTTTTGACATTCGTCACCGAGATAGTACCGGAGTTCCCGGGGGCTCTGGCCTCGTCCATACTGATGGTCACCCTTATCATATATGGAACGGCCAGGCTGCTCAAGGCCTAAATTATAACCTTTAAGAGAGCGTTATGCCCGCTCCGGCGGGCCCGGGATTTGGGGGCCGGTGCTTCATGCTGACTGCTCCGGGCATTATAATTGTGCTGCTCTCTCATTGGAGTTCATGGCATGGCTTAGGTTAATGGTCAGCTCGGATATATTCATGATATAGTCCAGCATCCTTTCCATGCTGCCCGCTAAAACCAGCCTGGCCAAAAGCTCTGATCCGTCTTTGCTCTGAGTGGAGTTGGACAGACCACCGATGTGGCTCTTGACCTCCCTGATCCGGTCAATGAGCTCATTGGCCTTGCCGGAATTGGTCTGAACCAAATAATTCACGGAGTCTTCAATAAGGCTGCAGAGAAGAGAGTCCATTCGGGTGAGCTCCTCTTTAAGCTCCTCTGGCAGGCGAAAGCCATTCTGACAGGCGACGTGGGCAATGCGGTGAGCGTGATCGGCTATCCTCTCCAGATTAGATGAGGCCTGCATATAATTGAAGGCAGTTATGGGATTGAGGCTTTCCTGCCGCACCGATCCCGATCTGAGGATCTCGGTAAACTGGCGGGAGATGAGAAGGTTGAGCCGGTCCACATCATTGTCCCGGGCAATGACATCCATAGCCAGATCCTGGTTATTGTTCAGAATGCTGCTGAAGGAATCAGAGATCATGGACTTGACCACAGTCTTGATCCTCCGCAGTGCCCTCTCCGATTGCAGCTCTTCAGAGCTCAATAGATCCTGAATGACCACCTTGTTGATGGTCTCTTCCAAAATCTCCGGTCCGATCAGCTTGTTGACGATCTGATGCAGATCCTTCTTCTGCAGGGATGACATATGACCGGCAGTCACCTCGATGACCCGGTATCCTCCCACATAGCATCCAATGATGTCTCTGACCAGAGGCTCTCCCAGTTTGTCGCCTATGTCCAGATGAGCACGAAGATCCCTCTCGGATCGATCCGTAGAAAGGGTCAGGGCCCCGTTGTCTCCCTGATGGATGTAAATGATGGAGCCTGCAGAAATGCCGTTCTTGATGGCCCAGTTCTTGGGAAGGGAGACGATGAATGTCGACTTGCCTGTCCGCTGTACCTTTCTCGTATCCATATCAGACCCTAGTTTAAATGCTCCCTCTTTGCCTGCACCATATAGACTATGCTTTCGCAGATGTTGCAGATGTGGTCTCCCGCCCGCTCCAGATGCCTATTGACCATAAGCAGAGCCGTCCCCTCCTTGATCACCTCAGGTCTCTCAATGATGATCTTGAGCAGCTTGTCTCTGGCCTTCACATAAAGGCTATCGATCTCATAATCCCATTTGGTTACCTGTCGGGCCAGATCGGCATCACTTTCCATGAGGGCCTGGATGGCCTGATCCAGCATATTCTCATTTATCTCCGCCATACGAGGGATGAATTCGAGCTTGGTTATCTGGATCTTGTTCTGAGACTGCATGGTGACCCTGGCCACATCCACCGCCAGGTCTCCGATCCTCTCCAGATCTATGCCAATCTTCAAGATCCCCACGATGCGCCGCAGGTCCTTGGCCATGGGCTGCTGCAGGGCCAAGAGCTCCATACATAGATTCTCTATCCTGAGGCTCAGATCATCCAGCTCCTGATCTGCTTTTACCACCTCTCGGGCCAGATCGACATCCCCATTGGCCAGCGCCAGCACCGACTTTTTGATCGCTTCTCCCACCCGATCTGCCAGATCTTTGGTGAGGATCTTCAGATCATTGAGATCTTTGCGATATCTCTCTCGATAGGGGCTCATCTAACCACACTTCCCAACCAACCCTGCCATTTCTCTCTCTCTCTCGCTTTCAGCCGAATCTTCCGGTAATATAATCTTCAGTGCTCTTTTCCTGGGGCATCTCAAAGATGCGTTTGGTCTCGCCCATCTCGATCAGCTCTCCCAGCAAAAAGAAGGCGGTGCAGTCTGAGATCCTGGCCGCTTGCTGCATATTGTGAGTGACGATCACCTGGGTGTAATTGTCCTTTAGGCCCTCCATAAGGCTCTCTATCTTGCCGGTGGAGATGGGGTCGAGGGCGCTGCAAGGCTCATCGAACAAGATAACGTCCGGCTTCATGGCCAGGGTGCGGGCAATACAAAGCCTTTGCTGCTGTCCACCGGACAGGCCCAGAGCAGGTTGATCCAGCCTCTCGCTTACCTCCTCCCAGAGGGCGGCGTCCTTGAGGCTGTTCTCCACGATCTTATCGATATTCCTCTGGCCGTGAATTCTGGGACCATAGGCCACGTTATCATAAATAGACATGGGAAAAGGATTGGGCTTTTGGAATACCATGCCTATACTCTTTCGGAGTTCCACCACATCTACATCCTTGCCATAGATGTCGATATTATCATAGAGGATTTGACCCTCGATCCTGATATTGTTCACCAGGTCGTTCATGCGATTGAGGCAGCGAATAAATGTGGACTTGCCGCAGCCGGAGGGGCCGATCAGAGCTGTAATCTTGTTTTCGGGAATTTCCAGGCATATATCCTTCAAAGCCTGCTTTTCCCCGTACCAGAGATTCACATCCCTGGAGACTATCTTGGATGTCAACACAGATCCTCTCAGAATTATTCTTTGTGGCTCTTTTGTATCGGGATGATGGAAGGCTATATAGATCTTACCCTTTGGAATATATATGTGATATTTAATATATAATAGCCTTCGGTGGCTGCTCTCGATCATGCCCGGCCAGGCCTCTATCGTGCCATCATACCATCATGCGGTCATGCGCCTGGCGTCTTACAAGAAGGCGTTTAATGCTGATTTCTACGACCACCACCAGATCTGTAAGCACATAGCCGATGTGGCCTTGCAGGAAAACTTGAACAACGTCCTTGAAAGGATGCATGGCAGCATCAGGGAACGAGAGAAGATCATGAGAGGGATAAGGTAGATGACACGCCAATTATTCCCATGAACCAGATCTATTACAACTTCCTAAGGCCACATATGGGGCTAGATTGAGCAACTCCTGCCGAGGCGGCAGGAGTAGGAATATCTGCGCAGAATAAATGGATGGAACTATTAAATCAAAGCATAAGACATGAGACTAAAGATGCTTAGAATCCGCCCCGTTCTATATCTGAAATCACGCGCTTTGATCTCTTTAGGACGTCTGCCGTTGTCTTACTCAAGTTGCCTATTTTGCGTACATCATCGTCATAATCAACATTGACTCTAAAACGACGCATAATATCCAGATCTTTTCCTAGTTTTGATCGTATGCCTTCCACATCCGATTTGCTTTCATTCAATTCACCTTTATAATATCTGACTAGATATTTATGATGGTCATGTCTTTGTGGAAACTGATTATCATCTTTATTTATCATATAATTTCTTGCATTGCAGAATGCAGCATAATAGGCCCTGCTTATTGAAGCCCGTAGTCTGGCTTCATCCGTATCGTGCTTGGCCAAATCTTCGGCCAAATCCAAATAATGTTTCCAGCAAAAGCTTATTGGTATTCTAGTTTCACACATATATTTACATAAGGATCGCTAGAATCCTTGATCCATCTAACATCTTCGACTTTATCCAACCGCTCAATCGCCTCATCTACTGGAAGAGATGTTGTTACCGATACCACCACATCCTTTTCGCTGGACCCCGGCGAATCCGAAAAGACCTCAAGAATTATCTTTTCTGAGAGAAATTCTTTTCTTATCTTTGAATACATAGCAGAAAGCATTTTTCTTAGAGTAGTGTTGCCACTCAGAAACGATTTAACTTGATCAGGTTCTCGAAACACATATGAGTTTTTGAGCATATCGATTTCAGATTGGGGCTTAGCTTTCTGGATCATTGGTGTAGGTACTCTATTGGGATTGGTCCCATCCAAGTTATTCCGTGGAATACAAAAAATTCTTTCTTGAGACAGGCTAGGACGCTGAAATCGTTCTCGGTATCCTGGATATGTCCATCTCACATTCCTGAAGTATGCCCCATCATCTCCCTTGTTCAAATTTCTGTTTGATTTTAAGGGAAACACATCTGGTCCGGAGGTTGCACCGTCATCAAGGAACCGATTCATCGGCACTCTCCTTCTTTTCTCGTGATGCAATGACTTCCTTGCCTTGTTCTATCTTTACTTTGAGCATCTCGATAAGATCTTCTGCAAACGAAACGTTCATTATTATTCCAAATTTCACATCCCGCGTGAAATTTAAATTTTCCTGAAGCTGGTCCAACTTCGCAAATCCTTCTTGTGTTAACTCTCCGATTTGCTCCATTGGCCTATCTTTAGATTCAAAATGGAAATCGCATATAATTTCGCCGCGTGGCGTTAAATTGCTTGCTGCTCCATTTATAAACTCTATCTTGTAATCAGGCGATCTCTTATACACAAACTTGATTTCGGTGCGCTCACCACCTGCGACGGCTTGGACCATAGTATTCCTCGTAAGACCGTACTACGCAATTGATGTATAAAAGGATATCCAAAAGAGATAACAACATTTAAATATTAATTTTAAATCCTATTCCTCGTAACACTGCTTTAGGACGTGAATTGCAGTTACCACCACACTTGCACCACCATAAACGAATACCATAGGAATCAACAGAACCATCATGCGAATCCTTTATATAGAACTTTAAACTGGTATTAGGAAAAAGTCCGGGAGGCCTATAGTTTTGGCAGGTTTGAGCGGCGTTCCTATAATCATATTAAAAGAAGGCAGCAAAAGAGAAAGTGGAAAAGATGCGCAGCGGAAGAATATCCTGGCGGCGAAGGCGGTTGCCGAGTCCATCCGGACCACCCTCGGTCCCAAGGGCATGGATAAAATGCTCATTGCCGGGGAAGAGGCGACCATCACCAATGACGGCGCCACCATCCTCCGAGAGATGGATATAGAGCATCCTGTGGCCAAGATGATCGTGGAGGTGGCCAAAGCCCAGGATGATGAGATCGGGGACGGCACCACCACTGCGGTGATCATCGCCGGCAAGCTTTTAGAGAAGGCGGAAGGCCTTCTGGATCAGGATGTTCATCCCACAGTCATTGTGCAGGGATACAAGCAGGCTGCGGCGAGAGCCCAGAAGGTTCTATCTGAGATGGCTGTGGATGTCTCGGCTGATGAGGCCACTTTGTCAAAGATCGCCCGGACCGCTATGCTGGGAAAGGGCATCGAGATGGCCATGGATAAGCTGGCTATGTTGTCGGTGGAAGCAGCCCAGGCCATAGCCGGATTCGAGGGCAAGGACATAGAGGAGAACATCAAGACGGTGATGATCCCCGGCGGAAGGATCGACGACTCTTCCATAATCTACGGCATTGTGCTGGAGAAGGAGAGAACCTCGCTGGAGATGCCTAAGAAGATCGAGGATGCTAAAATCATGCTTCTCGAGGGAACCCTGGAGATCAAGAAGCTTGATACCGATGCCAAGGTCACCATAACCGAGGCCAAGAGCCTCTCCAGCTTCAAGGAGGGCGAGGAGATGGTGATCAAATCTCAGGTCGATGCCATTGCCGCCGCCGGGGCCAATGTGGTCTTCTGCGAGAAGGGAATCGGAGTCACCGCTCAGAACTATCTGGCCCGGCAGGGAATGCTGGGAGTCCGCCGGGTGAGCCGGGAGGATATGAAGATGCTGGCTCTGGCTACGGGAGCCCGGCTGGTGGGAGATGTCATGGCTGTAACCGCCAAGGACCTGGGATCGGCCGCTCTGGTTGAGGAGCGCAAGGTGGGCAAGGAGAAGAAGATGCTCTTCATAGAGGGATGCCCCCAGGCCAAAGCCGTCACCATAGTACTGCATGGGGTCTCGGAGCAGGTTTTGGAGGAGATGGAAAGAGCCCTGGATGATTCTCTCAATGTGGTTTTGGATGTCATCCGCTCCAGGAAGATTGTGCCCGGCGGAGGCGCTCCGGAGATGATTGTGGCCGAAAATCTGAGGCAGTATGCCTCCACCCTGGAAGGGCGAGAGCAGCTGGCGGTCCGGGCTTTTGCCGATGCCGTGGAGTCCATTCCCCTCACTTTAGCCGAGAACTCCGGATTCGATCCCTTGGACTCATTGGCTGCCCTGCGGGCCAAGACCGGCCAGGGCAAGGCATTCGGCCTGGATATGGTTACCGGCCAGCCCTCGGATATGATGGCGGCAGGAATTGTGGAGCCCCTCAAGGTCAAGACCCAGGCCATCAAGTCGGCAACGGAGGCGGCAACAATGGTACTTCGGGTGGATGATGTCATTGCCGCCAAGAGAGAGGAGCTGGCTCCCAAGCCGGGACAGAGCCCCCATGACTACACCATGCCCCAGATGTCAATGCCTCATTACTGAGTGATTAAAGGGAGGAAAGGGATAGTCGGGCATGGGCCCCGCCCATCCCTGATGAATTTTAAAGAGAGCATATCAAGGGTGAAGCTTATGGCGGATGCGGACAGCAAAACAGAAGAAATATCGGAAGCCCCGGAGCCGGGCTGCGATGAGCTGATAGAGGAGCTTAAAGCAGCTCTTTCCCTGGCCGAGGAGAGGCTGGAGTTGCTCATGCGCTGCCGGGCGGACCTGGACAATGTCCTGAAGAGATCGGCCAGGGAGAAAGAGGAGAATATTAAATATGCCTCGGAAAAGCTGGTCTGCAAGCTTCTTCCCGTACTGGACAGCCTGGAGCAGGCAGCTAAGCATGACCAGGGCAGCAATGTGCTTTATATGCAGCTTCTTGCGTCCCTGGCCTCAGAGGGGCTGGCGCCCATAGAGGCAAAGGGCATGAAATTTGATCCCTACCGCCACGAGGCTCTCTATCAGATGGAGAGCGAGGAAGCGGAGGAGGGATCTGTGGTCGAGGAGATCCAGAAGGGATACCTCTTTGGCGGCCATGTCATCCGCTTCTCAAAGGTGGCAGTGGCAAAAAGATGATATGCTTAAATATCGACGAAGTAGTTTTAGCTTTCAAGTTCAGGAGATGAGATCTTGTCAAAAATTATCGGCATCGACCTTGGAACCAGCAATTCGGCGGCTGCAGTTCTGATCGGCGGCCGACCTACTATTATTCCCAGTGCAGAGGGTACGAGCATAGGCGGCAAGGCCTTTCCTTCTTATGTGGCCTTCACCAAAGAGGGACAGGCGCTGGTGGGAGAGCCGGCCAAGAGGCAGGCGGTCACCAACCCGGAAGGAACCATCACCGGCATCAAGAGAAAGATGGGCACTGACTACAAGGTCAGGGTTTACGGCAAGGAGTACAGCCCTGAGGATATATCGGCTCAGATCCTGCGCAAGATCAAGACCGATGCGGAGACTTACCTCGCCGACAGCGTGGACAAGGCGGTAATCACCGTCCCGGCTTACTTCAACGACAATCAGAGGCAGGCTACCAAGGACGCCGGAACCATAGCCGGGCTGGATGTGGTTCGCATCATCAATGAGCCCACGGCGGCAGCTCTTGCCTTCGGCCTGGATAAGACCGGCGAGCATAAGATCATGGTCTTCGACCTGGGCGGGGGAACCCTGGATGTGACCATCATGGAGATAGGCGAGGGCGTCTTCGAGGTCAAGTCCACATCCGGCGACACTCAGCTTGGAGGCAGGGATATGGACGAGAGGCTCTTGAGCTATGTTCTGGACAAGTTCAAGGCCGAGTCAGGAGTGGACCTGCGCCGCGATTCCATGGCCATGCAGCGCCTGCGGGAGGCGGTGGAGGTGGCCAAGATCGAGCTATCCAGCGTAATGCAGACAAACCTCAACCTGCCCTATATCACCGCTGACGCCAGCGGACCCAAGCACCTTTCCATGACCCTGGATCGCTCTAAGCTCGATGAACTGATCCAGGATGTCATTGAGCGCTGCCGCGGTCCCATGAGCAGGGCTCTGCAAGACAGCAAGCTGGAGAAGTCAGACATAGGTAAGATCATTCTGGTAGGCGGTCCCACCAGGATGCCTGTGGTCCAGGAGTTCGTCAAGAGCTTCATGGGCAAGGACATAGAGCGGGGCGTGGACCCCATGGAGTGCGTGGCCATGGGCGCTGCGATTCAGGCCGGAGTTCTGGGCGGAGAGGTCAAGGACCTGCTGCTACTGGATGTCACACCGCTATCCCTGGGCATTGAGACCCTGGGGGCGGTTGCCACCAGGCTCATCGAGAGGAACACCACCATTCCCACCCGAAATAGCCAGATCTTCACCACCGCAGCGGACAACCAGACCAGCGTGGAGATCAATGTCCTGCAGGGCGAGAGGCCCATGGCCAAGGACAATGTATCCCTGGGCCGGTTCACATTGGTGGGAATTCCACCGGCACCGCGGGGCATTCCCCAGATCGAGGTCACCTTCGACATCGATGCCAATGGCATCATCCATGTCTCGGCCAAGGATCTGGCCACCAAGAAGGAGCAGAATATGACCATCACCGCTCCTCATAAGCTCTCCAAGGAGGAGATCGATGCCAAGATCAAGGATGCGGAGCGCTTTGCTGCTGACGATCTGAAGAGAAAGGAGGAGATCGAGGTCAAGAATGCCGCCGACTCCTTGATCTATGCCAGCGAGAAGATGCTCAAGGATGCGGGAGAAGTGGCCACGGCGGAGCAGAAACAGAAGATCGAGGCAGCCATAGCCGATCTCAAGAACGCTCAGACCGGCGGCGATATCTCAGAGATCAAGACCAAGACCGAGTCCCTGCAAAACACCATTTACGAGCTGTCGGCAGCCATGTACCAGAAGGCGGCGGAGGCTCAGCAGAAGCAGCAGGCTCAGCAGAGCCAGGGCAGCGGCCAGGAGAGCGGATCGGGGCCGTCCGATCAGACGGTTGATGCCGACTACGAGGTAGTAAACGACAAGAAGTGAGTGGCTTCGAAGCGATATAATCTGAAAAGCTTCAGGAAAGATCCTCAAATGAAAAGCCGCCCCGCCCAAGGAAAATCCAGAGCAGAAGCTGAAAGCCCCGACAGAGAGGAATAGAGCCGATTATGCCGGATAAGAAGGACTACTACGAGGTCCTGGGCCTTGCCAGGGACTCAAGCGAGAAGGACATCAAGGGAGCTTACCGCAAGCTGGCCATGAAGTACCATCCGGACCGCTCCGAGGAGGCCGGAGCGGAGGAGAAGTTCAAGGAGATCTCCGAGGCCTATGCCGTTTTGTCCGATCCGGAGAAGAGGCAGAAGTACGACCAGTTCGGGCATGCCGGCATCAACAGCCAGTATTCCCTGGACGCCCTCTTCCGGGGGGTCTACTTCGAGGAGCTGCGGCGGGGTTTGGGCTTTGGGGGGGGTGGGCCGCGCGGAGGTGGGGAGAGCATATTCGATATGTTCTTCGGAGGGGGTGGCCGCAGCCGGGGCCCGGCGCGTGGCCGGGACCTGCGCTATGACATCAATATAACCCTGGAGCAGGCTGCCTCCGGTCTGGAGTCGACCATTGAGGTTCCCCGCACGGAGAACTGCGGCACCTGCCGGGGCAGCGGGGCCAAGCCGGGCACCGCTCCCACCGTTTGCGGCAACTGCCACGGCTCTGGCCAGATAACCCGAGCCCAGAACACCCCCTTCGGCCAGATGGTCACCGCCTCTCCCTGCCCCAAATGCGGCGGAAAGGGCCAGATCATTACCAATCCCTGCGGCGACTGCGGCGGATCGGGAAGGATCCGAAAGACGCGCAAGATCAACATCAAAATTCCTGCTGGGGTGGAAGACGGCCAGCATCTCAAGCTGCGGGGCCAGGGAGACGCCGGGGCCCAGGGGGCAGAGAGCGGGGACCTCTATGTGGTCATCAATGTCATGCCCCATCCCAAGTTCCAGAGGATTGAGAGCGACCTGCTCCTGGAGAGGGGCATCAGCTTCACCGAGGCCGCCCTGGGAGCTGAAGTCGAAGTTCCCACCCTCACCGGCCGGGCCAAGATGAAGGTCCCGGCAGGAACCCAGACCGGGACGATATTCCGGCTGAGGGGAAAGGGCATGCCCCGATTGCAGGGGATGGGCTCGGGCGACCTGCATGTGAAGGTCAACATCAAGACCCCATCCGCCCTTACCGACCGGCAGAAGCAGCTATTGGAGGAACTGGCGGCGGAGTTCGGGGAGAAGAGAGGTTCCAAATCCTCGGAGAAGGAGAAGAGCATAATCGACAAGATCGTGGATGAGGTCAAGAGCGCAGTGCAGTAAGCGAATCCTTTGGTATGAAATAGGACCAAACGCAAACCTATTTTATTCACATAGGTGGCCGTTAGGTCATGGATGTTTTTCTTTTATAACCGCATCAGCAGTCCAGGCAGCAGCTTTATTTCTATATCCAGACGATAGGCCGGCATGAGTGGCTCAGGCTGGATTGGGCTTTTCCTTTTCATATTTGCTTTAGCCCTATCTGCCTCTGCCTCCGAGAACCTTACGGCCCATTTCATCGATGTAAGCCAGGGGGACAGCATCCTGCTCCAGTTCAATGAAAAAAGCCTTCTCATCGACGGCGGCCCTCCGGAGATGGGCCCCCGGCTGGAAGAGTATCTGAGAGAACAGAATGTGTCCCACCTGGATCTCCTGATCCTGACCCATCCACACGACGATCATATCGGGGGATTGATAGCCGTTTTGGCGGACCTTCCCGTAAAGAAGGCCATAGACAACGGCGAAAATGATTCCTCTCTGATCTATAAGAGATTCCGAGCTTTGATCGAGAAAAAGAACATCTCCTATGCTCCGGCATACGCCGGCCAGGTGATAGACCTCGATCCCGCCCTCAAGATCGAGGTCCTCTGGCCGCTCCAGAGCGGCATATCCGACGGGGTGAAGCTGAGCCGGCATCCGGCCATGAAAAACCCCTGGGAGTCGATTGTGGTCAGAGCCCTCTCCGGGGACATGAACCAGAACTCCCTGGTTTTGCGCATAACCTATGACAGGATCTCACTTCTCTTCATGGCCGATGCGGACACGGTGGTGGAGAAGAGCCTCGTCTCCTCCGGCATCAACCTCTCCAGCCAGATCCTCAAGGTGGGGCATCATGGTGGAACCTCCGCCTCCAGCCCAGAATTCCTGGAAAAAGTAAGGCCCGCTGTGAGCGTTATCTCCGTGGGTGAAGGAAACTACTACGGCTATCCTACGAAAAAGACGCTCTACAATCTGGAGGCCGCAGGCTCCAGTGTTTATCGCACCGACACCTGCGGGAACATCATATTAACCACAGACGGCCTCTCCTATTCCATCAGCTCAGAAAAAAATTGTTGATTGCCGGCTTAATTCTACTTTAGAGGGAAGCCGGCAAAAAGGATAAAAGCTCCTGCCCCCAGAGATCGGATGGGATGTAAATCATTCCCGTCCTGTTCCATAATTGTCTTCCATCGTCTCCCTTGACTGCCAGCGTCTCCATCTCCTCTGATCCCTCCACCTTGTAGATGATCATGTCTCTCAATCCATCGCCGGTCTGGTCTTCTCCGGGCATGGCTATGGCCATGAAGCCGGGGAAGGATTTCTGCCAGAGCACCGCTCCATCTGATCCCTGCAGTAGGGCGAGATCATTGGTGATTGATGCATCCTCACCATATCTGATGAGGTAGGCCGCCAGCTCATCCTTGCCGTCTCCGGTCAGGTCCGTCAACGGGATGGCTGCAACCGGGCCGGCAAAGCTCTGCTCCCAAAGCTCTGCCCCGCCTTTGCCATCTATGGCCTCTAGAGTGGTGGCGGTGATATTCATGAGATCATCTTCCAGCTCGCCGCTCATGATTCCATTCAATTGGTAGATGGCAATGATGCTGTCCGGCTCGGCATCGGCAGTGAGGTTTCCTGCCGGATATTCGACTGCCAGGGCCCCGATGAATTCCTTTTCATCTATATTCATGCCGCTGGCACCGCTTACCCTGGCAATGCGGGTGGACAGGCTGCCGTTCATGCCGTCTATATGAAATGTATGCACCACGATGTCCGGCGCATCGTCTCCGTCTGAGTCCTTCACCGGATAGGCCACAGTCAGGGCCATGCTCTGAGGACGGCTCCAGATCTCATCGCCGTTGGATCCATCGAAAACGGAAACGCTGCTGGAGAGGCTCAATTCCTGCCCGGCCAGGACCTGGTTTACCATTACATCGGTCCGGCCGTCGCCGTTGAGATCTCCCGCAGTCATGGCATAGACCAGCGAGCCGGGATAATCCTTCTGCCAAAGGGTGCTGCCGTCTGCGCCGCGGAGAGCGGATATGCTGGAGTTAAAGTCTTCTGTCTCTGCCTGGCCGCTGATGTTCATCACCAGAAGGTCGGCGGCATTGTCCCCGTCCAGATCCGATACGGAAAGGACCAGGCTGGTCGTCTCCTGCACATTGGGGATCTGGGAATAAGTATCGTATAGAGGATTGTAGTTGTCCTCTAAAGAAGTCTGATTTTGATAATCCAGATATGTTGTCTCTTCTTCCCTTGACTCTACTGTGGTGTCGTTAAATGGCTTAATAATAGCTGAATCAAATGAATCTAGTTCTCTCTCAAACGGCTCAACAATGTCCTGGCCGTATGAATCGGCTATGGGCTGACCGCTTGAATCCAATTGCTGAACATCATCCCACAGCCCGTATTGGCCATCCTCTGCTGCAAACGAGGCCAGCAGCAGAGAGCATATAATTAAATAAAAAGATGCTAATCTCATTTTAACCCTCCTGCCTGTTCCATTAGTTATGCCGAGTGCAAGCTTATGAAGTTTAGCCCTATCTCATCAAAAGCTAAGATCGAAGGGCAAGGAAATAGTGAACCGATCCCTCAGGGCTTGAGTTCCTGATGGATGATCCGCATCAGGCCAATGGTGCAGATGGCGGCCGAGAACAGCAGGCGGATCATGGGCTGCATGATCTGTTCCATTTTAATCTGGATCTTGGCCGCCACAAGGGGGAAGCAATTCACCAGCATGCATTTGGCAAGTGATTCTACTAATGGTATGGTCATTTGCTGTCGCTGTAGATAAGCAATGCCAAATAAAATAAAAGGGGCTCATGCCCCGAGAAAAGCTCTAAGAGAACATCCGGAGGGCCTCTTCCGATCCCTGGACCTCGTCCCCCAACACCTTTCTGATCGCAGCATCAAAGTCCCTTCTGGATACGACGGATGCACCCCGGCGCAGGGCGTTCATGCCTGCCTCCACCACAATGGCCTTTATGTCGGCACCGCTTGCCTCTTCCGTCTCTTTTGCGATCTCTAAGAGGTCCACATCCTCTTCCTTCTTCATCTTGCGGGAGTGAATCTCCAGGATCTTCTGCCGCGCTTCTGCGGAGGGCATGGGGATCTCTATGATCCTGTCGAAGCGGCCGGGGCGGAGCAGGGCCGGATCGAGGATATCGATCCTGTTGGTGGCGGCGATGATCTTGATGTCGCCCCGGGTTCGAAAGCCGTCCATCTCCGCCAGTAGCTGCATCATGGTGCGGTTGACCTCAGCGCTCCCCGTGGTCCCGTCATGGGTGCGAATGCTGCCTACGGCATCGATCTCGTCTATGAATATGATGCTGGGCGCCTTCTCCCGGGCCATCTGGAATATATCGCGGACGAGCTGGGCCCCCTCTCCGATGAACTTGTGCACCAGCTCTGAGCCGGACATGTGGATGAAGGTAGCTTTGGACTCATGAGCCACGGCCTTGGCCAGCATGGTCTTGCCTGTTCCGGGAAGGCCATAGAGCAGGACTCCTCTGGGAGGCTCAATGCCTATATCCTGGAAGATGGCCGGATTGGTGAGGGGCAGCTCCACCGTCTCCCTGATCTCCTGAATCTGGCTTTCCAGGCCGCCCACCTGATCGTAGGAGAGATCGGGAGCCTCTACCAGCTCCATGATCTTGGCCCGAACATCAACGGAGCGGTCCAGGACCCTGACGATGGTCAGGGAGTTGTTTACCGCCACCCGGGAGTTTGGCTGAATGTCATCCTGCAGCTCCTCGGGTACGGTGGTTATGAACTCCTGATTGTTCCCATGCTGGCGGAGCAGGACATAGTCCGGCCCCATCTCCAAAACCGTGGCCAGGAACAGCGGCATCCTCTTGAGGGTGAGATTCTCCTTCCTCAGCCGCTCCAGCTCCCGCAGATACTTTTTGTTGGCTATGAGAGACTCGAAGAGCTTGGCTCTGACCTCCTCCCTCTCCATTCTAGTGGTCTCCAACTCATCCGTAAGGCTCTTGTTGTCGGATTGCAGTGCGGCTATTCTCTTGATATAGGACTCTTGAATGCTGTCTTGACCGGGAATGGCCGATGTTTCACTCATATAAGTATGGGCTTTTGCCTTTTCATGCTTATAAACTCATTCCTGCGCCCAAGGCCGGAGGGTTTGTGATTCTGCAAAGTTATTAATTACAGTCCGTCTGGAGTAATATCCGGATCTTTATGATCGTTATAAATAAGCCATTCACGCCGCCGTATGAGGTGGTGGAGAGAAAGGGCCTGGGCCATCCCGACACCCTGGCCGACGGCATATCTGAAGCCATCTCCCGCTCCCTCTGCCGCCAGTATCTGGAGGAATCCGGCCAGATTCTGCATCACAATGTGGACAAGGTTTTGATCATCGCCGGCCAGAGCGCTCCCCGTTTTGGGGGGGGCAGTATCCTCAAGCCGCCCTCGGTGGTTGTAGGCGGTCGGGCCAGCCGGCTGCAGAATAAGCTTCTCTCAGAGATCATCGAGGATGCAGCAGCCTCGCATCTGCATAAAACGGTCAAAAACCTAAAGCAGTTCCAGGTGGAGCCTCGCCTGGAGCAGGGGGCTCCGGAGCTGGCCAGCCTCATCGGCCGGGGGGCCAATGACACCTCCATCGGAGTGGGATATGCTCCCCTCAGCCAAACCGAGCAGCTGATCCTGGATCTGGAGGATACCGTCCGGCAGGTCCGGGGAGCGGGAGAGGATATCAAGCTCATGGCCGTGCGCCGGGGCAGCCATCTGACCCTGGTGGTGGCCGTGGCCATGGTCTCCAAGTTCATCGGCTCCAGGGAGGAGTATGAAGAGGCCAAGCTGAATGTAAGGGAGGCGGTGGAGAAGAAAGCCAGATCCCTGCTTGATAGAATGCCGGGAGAAGTGGCCGGAGGAGCGGAGCGCATGGGGGAGGTCTATGTCAACTGCGCCGATGCCGGGGAAAACATCTACCTCACCGTCACCGGCTGCTCCCTGGAGATGGGGGATGACGGCGCCACGGGGCGGGGCAATCGTGGCAATGGACTGATCACCCCCATGCGGCCCATGACCATGGAGGCTATAGCGGGGAAAAACCCCGTCAGCCATGTGGGAAAGATCTACAATGTCATGGCTCAGAAGATCGCCGCAGATATAGCGGAGATGGAAGGAGTGTCCGAGGCCTATGTCACCCTGGTGAGCAAGATAGGCTCGCCCATCAGCCAGCCCCTGCTGCGAGGGGTGCAGATCTGCGGGGAGATGGAATTGACCGCCGCGGTTGAAGCCAAAGTCAATTCCATCCTGGACTGGCACATGGAGAGTGCGGATGATCTGGTGGAGCAGTTTGTAGAGGGAAAGCTGACTTTGTTCTAACTAAGGTCAATCGCCTCCCTTGCTCACCTCTTTTTTGGCCATCTGCAGCCTCTGCTTGGCGGTATAGCCGGTGGCCTTCTCCAGGAAGTTCCGGAAGCGCTTGTTGGTATCCAGGACGACCTGGTCGGCTGCGCTGGAGTCGGATTCGGTGGTGACATTGAGCTTCTTGCCATCGATCCAGACGCAGATGCTTTTTAGGGCTCCGTAGGATAACTGCAGTTTTCCATCCGCCTCGTTAACCTCGCAGGGGAATTCCTCGGCCACTACAGATCGGATGCGATCGATGTCGGGCTTGAAGCCTCTTTTAAATGAGTATTCCATAGCTGGCCGGTATGGGGATCTTGATGCTATAGATCTTTCGAGTCAGCTGCCTGCCCGAACTGGACTGATGATAAAGCCTATCCACCACCGGAGAGAATAGCGAGAAGGGCTAAATAACTGAGGTCCATCCCATCTCCCGGTGAATTGATTTGGGTTTGTTGGATGATGCATGTGCCGGCAGGCTGACCGATGAGATGAAGACCGTAGCCCAGGCGGAGGGCAAGACACCCGAGTTCATACTCCGGGGAATATCAGCAGGCAGAATAGTGATCCCACGTAGCCCCTATCGATATACTAAGCCGGTAGGCATAGGCAAGGGGCTACGCACCAAGGTAAACGCCTCCATAGGAACCAGCAGCGACATTGTGGATGTGGAGATGGAAGTGGCGAAAGCCCACATGGCCGAAGCGAGCGGTGCGGACACTCTTATGGAGCTGTCCACGGGAGGAGACTTCAGGGAGATCAGAAGGCGGGTGGTAGAGGCCACATCTCTCAGCGTAGGCAGCGTCCCTCTCTATCAGGCTTTTATCGAGGCCATAAGAAGGTATGGAGCAGGGGTGGATATGACCGAGGACGACCTCTTCCGGGCTACCGAAGAGCAGGCCAGGATGGGCACCAACTTCATGGCCATTCATACGGGCATAAACAGGATCTGCATCGAAAGGCTGCGGGGCCAGGGAGGAAGGTTTGGCGGGATCTGCAGCCGGGGGGGAGCCTTCATGATCGGCTGGATGCTGCATAATGAGCAGGAGAATCCTCTTTACCGCAACTTCGACTACCTTCTTGAGATACTGAAAGAGCATGAGGTGACACTTAGCCTGGGGAACGGTCTGCGGGCTGGAGCGGTGCATGACGCCACCGACAGGGCTCAGATCCAGGAGCTGATCATCAATGCCGAGCTGGCGGACAGAGCCCAGGCGGCTGGTGTCCAGACCATAGTGGAGGGACCGGGCCATATTCCCATAGACGAGATAGAGGCCAATGTCCTGGTTATGAAGCGCATGACATCCGAGAGGCCCTTCTATATGCTGGGGCCGCTGGTCACGGACATAGCTCCGGGATATGATCATATCGTGGCTGCTGTGGGGGCAAGCCTATCCAGTGCCTATGGAGCGGACTTCATCTGCTATGTCACTCCCGCCGAGCATCTGGCTCTGCCCAATGTGGAGGATGTTAAAGAGGGCGTCATCACCGCCAGGATCGCAGCCCATATCGGTGATATGATCAAGAATAAGGATCGTGACTCGGACCTGGCTATGGGGCGGGCAAGAAGGGATATGCAGTGGGACAGCCAGTTCCAGCTGGCTTTAGATCCGGAAGCAGCCAGGAAGGTTCGGGCCAGCCGATCTCCTCATGATTCCAAGGTCTGTACCATGTGCGGGGACTATTGTGCCATGAAGATAATAAAAGAGAATATAGATCTGGCCCGTTAGCCGAAGAACAGGTCGTATCCGAACTGAAGGACGCTGGCGCTGGAGAGGAGAGCCTTTAGCTTGGCCTGAGCCCAGAAGCCTTCCGCCCGGATCTCTATTTTGCCCTCATCGACCAGATTCTTGAATTTGGCGATCTTGTCCTCCGACGCTATTACCTCATTCATGTCCCTCTCGCTGGCGGCAAAGGAGATAGTAGCATTATCAAATCCGCCTTGGATCACTTTCTCGATTCTGCCGTCCACCATATCCAGGCCGGCATTTAGCAGGCTTCCATTATCTTTGACCAGATTCAGGTTGATCTTCTCGCTGCCCAGAAAGCTGGTCAGAAGGTATGGAGCATTTTCTATATTGCGGTTGTAATTGGCGGCATTGTCCTCGACGCACCGCATATCCAATGTAAATGCATGAGCCGGACCGAGCAGGAGCACAATCGCCGTAAAAGAAACAAGCATCAATGAGGCATGATAGTCTCTCATACCTCAGCTTTGCTGCTCTGATAAAATAAATGGCTTTTGAGAGGAGCTATATAGGCCGATGGTCACAGAATCCTTTAAGTACCAATCTTTTCCAATAGTATCACATGGACGTCCTGGTTCTCTGCATCGATCGAGACAATGATCTTGGTCGCAAGGGCGGGGTAGAGAGTCCGGTTGTGGGAAGGCAGGCTAATATTGATGCCGCCCTCAAACTGGGCATGGCCGATCCGGAGGATTCAGACGTCAATACCATTTTTGGGGGCATAAAGCTATTAGATGAACTGATTGCCTCCGGCAAATCAGCGGAGATCGCCTCACTGGCCGGAGACTTGAAGCTGGGGCTGGTCTCGGACAGCAAGCTCTCCTCCCAGCTCGACTCTCTCCTGGCCCAGCTTCATCCCCAGGGGGTGATAGTCGTATCTGACGGCGCCGAGGATGAGGCCATCCTTCCTATTATCCATTCCCGCATCAAGGTCGATGGAGTGAGAAGGATCTTGGTCAAGCAGAGCCCCAATCTGGAGAGCACCTATTACCTTCTCAAGCAGGTCTTCACCGACCCCAAGATCAGCCATACCGTATTCATTCCTCCTGCACTGGCTCTTCTTATGTTCGCCATCTTCAGCCTTCTGGGGTACCCCAATGGGGCGGTGGTGGCCATCACCGGCGCGGTGGGGCTCTATCTTCTCTTCCGGGGCCTGGGATTGGACGACTCCATGGAGGAGGCCAAGCAGACTCTTCGAAAGTCCCTCTATGCCGGAAAGATCGCCTTTATCACATATGTACTGGCGGCCATGCTGGTGATCATCGCCACCGTGAGGGGATTTGCCTATTCCTGGCAGTACTATCATGAGCCGGTATCGCCCGGTTTTTTCATCCTGGTTATGATCTATCTGCATGAGAGCATCTGGTGGTATGTGGTAGCAGCGCTGTGCATCAACCTGGGAAAGGCGATGGACATGTATCTGGAGGGCATAAGAGACGCCCGCTCCATATCCTATATATTCTTCCTTCTGGCCACGGGACTGGTGATCTGGTCTGCAACAGGATTCATACTGGCCAGCAATGCCGATCTGAAATTCGGCATAGGCATGGTGGAGTCGGTTCAGTATCTGGCCATATCCGCAATTGTTGCTATTCTCATCACCGTGGTGGGGGTAAACCTCTCCAAGCGCCTGGCCGGCGACAATCCCCTCCAGAGCCTGAAGTGATGCCATGAAAGGTGAGCGGGCCGTGCTTGAGGTAAAGGCATCCGGCGAGAGGTGTCTGTGCGACTTTTCCTTCGACTTCTACTGGCAGCACCTTGGATCGAGGCTGGATATGGATGCTACCGTAGGAGGCATCAGCTTTCGAAGGATGGTCCAGGCCCTGCGAGAGGGCGAGACGGTCCGGATCCAGGGAGATGCGGGCAGCCGCCTGGGCTCGAGCCTGGGTGTGGATCTCATGCGTCTGGGAGGCAAGGGCGGCCCCATCGAGGAGACAGGCAGGATAATCGTGGATGGAGATGCGGGCAGCCATATGGGCATCTCCATGCTGCGGGGAGCCATCTATGTCTCTGGCCGGGTTATGTCCCCGCTCGGAAATGTGGTGGAGGCAGAGAGCGAGCTGTCCGGCTACAAGAAGTTCATCTCCGTCACCGAGGCGCTGGAAAAGAGTTTAGCCGTCCTGCCGCCCAATATGGTCTCGGAGAAGGGACTGGCCATAAAAGACGGCCTTATCAGAGACACCCTGGGGGCACGAAATCCCACCAAAAAGAGCCTTCTTCTGCAGGGTGACGCAGGCATGAGCACTGGAATTCTCATGGGCTCGGGCTCAATTGAGGTGGATGGAGATGCTGGAGCCAATACGGGTGTGCTGATGCAGGGCGGTCGAATTGTGATCCTAGGCGGCACAGGAGACTTCACCGGTGCGGAGATGAGGGCCGGGGAGATAATAATCGAGGACGATGCGGGAAGCTTTGCCTGCGCCCGGATGAAGGGGGGTGCAGTCTATGCCCGGAAGGGAAAGTGCCTGCCTCCGGCCAGGATGCAAAACCTGGACGGCGGGGAGCAGGCCATGCTCAGCCGGAGCCTGGAAATTCCATTGCTGCATGCCATGATGTATAAAAAATTCAGCTTATAGCGGGCCAAGCCCCTAGCGGGCGAAGATGTGCTTGAATGCAAAACACAGAGAGAACCAGGGCACTTGCCCTTTGTTCTGCTTTTTTCCTGGGGCTGCCATTCTTCAAGGCGCTGCTTCACCATCAGCGGCTATGACAATGGAGAAAATCCATTCGCTGAGCTTGGAGCAGTGCTCAGGAATGCATTCATCTATGCAGCCGGCACAGGGTTCAAAGATATCAAGAACAAGCAACGGATCAAAACGCCTGCTTTGTTGGTCCTTGCTGGCGCAATAGAGCCGATAGGTTCTGATGCCGTCCACGGACTCCATCTCTCTGGTGATGAGATTATCTTTAAGGAGCTTGGCCACGATGCGGGAGCATTTCCTGGAATCTATCTTCAAGGCCTTCCAGAGATCGCTTTGCAAAGCTCCTTCCGGATGCAATTTTATATACTCCAGTGCCTCCTCTGCCGACATTGACAACCTCTGGATAAGTTACTCAACCGGGCTGATAAGGATGATGTTATTGCCGCGCAGGATCACCGATCCCAACGAGCGGGTCTTCTCTCCACCCACAAGCTCCACTGTCTCCAGCAGATGAAGGTTAAGATATTCGTCCACGCTGCTCAGCATTCCCTCCAGGACATAACGAGGCGAGCCCTTCATCTCCACCTGGATTTTGCTGCCTACCATGCTCTGCACCTTTTTGGTTGGAAACATAAATCATACTCCTTGCTTTGCCTTGAGCAATAATCTTCCAAATAAAATTTAAATAGGATTTCAGGCGGACACCACGCCTTTCACGCCTTGCACATTTTTCTTTAGCTCTTTTTCGATGAAATTCTTGAGAGTCATCTGGGAGAAAGGACAGCCGGCACAGTGGCCCTGCAGCCTGACCTTGACTATTCCATCCACTATATCCACAAGTTGAACGTCTCCACCATCTACGCGAAGGCCTTCTCTGATCTTCTCCAGAGCGCTCTCAACCTCGGCTTTCATGCTCTCCATGAGTTCTTCAGTCCCCTTTGACTTTTATTGAAGTGACTTTGTGCCCGATGATCGTAAACCTTATCCCTTTTAAAGCTTCCTCGAGCCCTGCTATGAGCTTCTGACATTTATCTGAGCCCACTACGGTGTTCACCATTACCCCCGGCTCGGAGTGATCCCGGATGGCTTTCAGCGCTAAATCGGGCTTTTCGCTCAGACGGAAGGCCTTCCAGCTACTGGGAGCCATTCCTTGATACTCTACGAGATAAAAACCGGTTATGCCCAGCTCAGTTAATGTGTTTATGACCCGCACCAAGTGCTCGTGGTCCACAAAAATCTTGACCATTGTCTTCATTGAGATCCTCAATATATATCGGACAGCGGACCTTAAATAACTTCGCTGTTGCGCGGATATTATCCAGATATTTTTTTATCCTATACCGGCCATGCTGCTCATATTATGGTCGCGAGAGATATCCGAGATGTGATGAATGAGATGGGGATCGGCGAAGAGGAGATGGTCTCTGCTGCCATGCAGCTGTACTTTCCCCATCCCGGGGTGGAGACGCGCGAGAAGGCAGAGGCGGTCTTTCGCCGGGAGATGGATCTCGCCTTCTCCGATCCCAATTTAGCCCTTCTGGTCTATGCCGGGGTGCTGCTGGAGGAGGTGGGCAAGAGCGGCAATCTTCCCGGCATCTCTTCATCCGATTATGAGAACGATCTGACCTTTCTCATTGCAGACGAGGTATTGGGCCTGGCCATAGCCAAATATGTCGGTGGCTACAAAGGTCTCTTCGATTATGTGCGCTACGACAAGGCCAAGCCGGGAATACTCTCCAGGCTGGGTCCTTTCATGGACGATGTGGTGGCCGGCCTGATCGGGGGGTTATCTGCAAATATGTATACCAGGGCGGCGGGGCCCGCCGAGCGGAGATAGGAATTGAAGGATCTACTTTTTGCCTTGAGGTCGGGGCTGGGCTGGCTGTCCACCATACCGGTGGGAATCTCCATGGAAGGAATAGAGGCCTTGATGAGGCAAGTGTATGTCTTTCCCCTGATAGGCGCGGTATTGGGACTGCTTTTGGGCGGTGCGGCTTATATCGCAGGGCTGGGGCTGTCATCCAATCTGGTGGCCGTGCTGATGATTGCGGCAATCTATAAGCTGTGCGGCATAAATCACATCGACGGCCTGGCCGACTTTGGGGATGGGGTGATAGCCCACGGTCCCATAGAGAAGAAGATCGCAGCCATGAAGGACGTCTCCCTGGGCACGGGGGGAGCCGTCTTTGTGGTTGTGATCCTCCTGGCCTCTTACGCCATCATATCCGGTCTTCCAGCGGCGATGCTGCCTATGGCTCTTCTAGCGGCGGAGGTCTCGGCCAAGCAGGCCATGATCTGCTTTGCCGCCTTCTCTTTATCCCTGCAGAAGGGTTTCGGCCAGATCATGATCGAGCGGACGGGTACAGTCCATTTTCTGGTGGGCCTGGCCATATCCGCCATCATCTGCACTCTGGCTTTGGGCCCTCTGGGGCTGGCAGTTCTGCTGGCGGCCCAGGGAGCTGCTCTCTATCTGGTCTCCGTCTCGAAGCGCAACTTTGGCGGGGCCACGGGGGATGGCATCGGGGCTACCAATGAGCTGGCCAGAGTTGCGGCTCTGGGAGCGGCTCTGGCTTTAGGAGGTCTTCTGCCTTGGACGCTCTGGTGATGGCCGGGGGGCGAGGCTCCCGGCTGAAGATGGGAGAAAAGCCATTGGTCAGCCTATTTGGCCGGCCGCTTATCGATTATGTGGTGCTGGCTCTGGAGGAGAGCCTGGTGGACCGCATATTCATCTCCACAACAGAGAATGTGCCCTCTACCAGAAAATGGGCTGAGGATAGGGATCTCTATGTGCTGGAGACGGGAAGCTACGGTTATGTGCCGGATATGATTGAGGCGGTTGTCAAGTCGGGGGTAAAGGAGCCTATCATGGTTATCATGGCCGATCTGCCCCTGGTCACACCGGAGATCATCGACCAAATCATTGAGGTTTATAAGGAAAGGCGGGAGCCGGCCCTCTCCACCCATACGCCTTTGAGCCTGCACAGCCTCCTGGGAAGAAGGCCTGACTCCCTCTTTAACTATCGGGGCCAGCTCATCGTCCCGGCAGGGATAAATGTGCTAAAGGGAGCAGAGATAGAGAAGGAGCAGGAGGACTTTCATCTCATAATGGAGAGGATGGAGCTGGCGGTTAACGTCAATGTGCCTGAGGACCTTATGCTCTGCGAGAAGATCATACAAGGTGATATCCTTTGAATAACTCCATAGAGATTAATGGCGAGAAGTACTGCACCGAGGACCTTCTGCTGCTTACCGGAGAGGAAGAGATAAAGGAGCCGGAGAAGGTCAAGAGCTACATCCTGCTGGTGGCGAGAGCCCTGGGCAAACCCCTGAGGCTTCCCTGGCTGCTCAAGGACATATTCAACCTCTGCATCCAGGAGGAGGATCAGAGGGAGATGAGGCTGTGCCTGATCCGGGTGCAGGTGCAGGCGGAGCTGATGATGAATCAGGATATTCAGAGGTATCAGCAGAGGCGCTATGTAGCCCAGGTGATTGAGATACTGCTCTTCAATGAGCTATTGCTGGCGCCGCGCGAGCCTGTGGAGGAGGGGGAGATAGAGTAAGGCCGGATGGAAAGGTTTGGGGAGGCTTGCCGTCATTCTGATTTGGTGAAACAAGGATGGCAAATAAAGATAAAACGGATAAAGCCTTCCTCGGTGAATTTCCAGGAAATCTGCTCTCAGCTGCGAGACGGGCCGGATCTAGTCCATCTCCTGCAACATCGGTCTGATCTCGTAGACATCCAGCTGCCGCTGTATGGTGAACCTTTCGTACCCCTTCTGGCGGCTGGCCAGGAGGGAGTTGCCCACGTCTTTAGGCAAATAGAACTCCTCATTGTCGAGCTTTACCCGGAAGAACTTCTTGCTCCTCCCGAGCTCCATATCCCTGTATCTGCCGGAGACCTTCTCCCCCACCTTCAATATCCTGGGTTCCATGATGCTTTTCACCTCATTATTGATTATAATTATGTGTTGCATCTACTTCTAACTTCCGCTTGAATTTTGTATGAGGCTTCAGCACCTCCGGGAAGAGATGTCCTCCTCCAGGGCCCGGGCGCTCAGGGCGCAGTAGCCATCCTCTCCCTCCTCGCCATCCATCTGCATTTCAATCTGCCTGGGATCCAAAAAGTCGCTCTGATTGGCGCTCTCTAATGCCGAGCAGGCAGAGCTGATATTGGAGCCCAGGCATACGATGCCGCCTATTCCGGGCCCCGGCCAGGAGCCGAGGGGATTGGCCTCTAGCACAGAGACATTCCGAGCGGCCACCGATCCGCCGCTGTAGCTTCCTACGGCTGCAGCCCGGTTGATGATATCGCTCTGGCAGCTCTCCACATCCAGATTTATGCCTATCTTCAAGCAGTCCCCAATGGCCAGGTGCAGTATGGTCCAGTTGGAGCTGTTGCCGTCCATCCGGTTGGGGCGCAATGTGGAGTTGATGAAGCTGGCCCCCGGCGGGAAGATGTCCTGCAGAAATATGGGAGCCAGGGCAGCGTTTCCGTCATTGCAGATGGTGATGGTATATGCGGCAACATCCTCGACCTTCCTGCCGTCTTTTCTCAGGCTGAGATGAGGATGGTCATATCTGGCTGCTCCGGAGAGGATGATCTTCCGCTTGACGGTGTAGTTGCCCATAAGTATCTCCTCAGCCTCCAGCTCAAGACTGCGGTTGCCACCGGACCTTCCGAGATATGCGGCCCGCATCCTGGACCGGCCGGAGAAGGACGACTCACTCATCCGCTCTCTGGGGCTGGATGATGCAGCCTTCATCTTTAGCCGGCTGGCATGGGAGTGCTCCTCAGAGATGAGGCTGCTCTCGGTGCGGGAGATAATACCCTCAAACCATTTTTGAGATATATTCAGGTCGGTATATGCGCTTACGGGCAGGCTCAAATTCTGAAAAGATGCCTCCAGCTCCTTTGCCGATGAGCCGGAGACGCTGTCCATCCTCTCATCAGATCTGTATTCGCCGCTTCCCCACTCGTAGCTTCTCTGCGGGCCAATTGCGGCATCCCTGGCCACATAGCCCGTTCCCGATGAGCTATGCTCCATCATCACCCCCTGGCCCAGGTCACTGATGCTCTCCTGGATATGAAATGATCCGGCATAGTTCTCTTGGGAAATTGAGGCATTGCCTCTTTTGCATCCGTCTGTTGAGAGCTTGAGCATCCCCAGGTGGGCCAGGCCATCCAGGCTGGAATTTACCTTCATCAAGGACTGGTTTTCATCCAGGTCAAAACGGCTCTCAATTCCCACTCGGGAAGAATATCGATATGATTCCCTGAATGTGGTGTTAGTGATTCCGTTCTTGGCCCTCACATCCTCATGCCAGGCAGAAGAGATCCTCCTGTCCATCCCGGCCAGAGAGCTGTTTTCCGGATGGCTTTCTGCCCTTATGCTCCTCTCCAGACGGATGGACTTGTTGGCTGTAAGAAAGTCCAGTTTTTCCCGGCACTGGTATTCGCCGCTGCCATGCTCGCGCAAGGAGAGCTCGGTTCCCGCTTCGGCCAGTATCTGCACACTGGCCGAGGCAGAAAGCTGCATCTGATCAGAGGTAACATGAACCCGGTTAACCAGCGCTGCCGCCGGACGGGAGGTGCTGTAGTCGCGAAAAGAGCGCATAAAGCCATGGCCTGAGACATTCTGGCTGCTGTGGTATTCGACATCTATTCTGGGCACCCGGACCTTGAGGCCCATCTCCAGGCACTCTCCGGGAGCGAGATAGGAGAAATGCCAGGCGCCATCCTCTGCCATCTCCGGCCAGACGGAGAGCAGCTCGACCGGCGTATCGAATACATCCCTTACGGTGATGTTGGTGGCCGGCTGGCCTCCCCGGTTGCAGACGGTGATGATATAGTCCACCTCCTCGCCCCGCCGGACTGCCTTTTGCAGGGGCTTCTTGGTTACTTCCAGACGGGTCTTATTGAGCACCGGGGTATAGATGCAAATGGGAGATCTTCTCTCCAGCTCATCGCTGCTGATGGCAAAGCAGTTCTTCAGAAGGGCCCCGTCGGGCAGAGATTCATTGACCAGCACCTGGAGGGCGATGCTCTGAGTATTGCCCGCTTGGAGATCTGGAATGGTCCAGTAGAGAGACCGGCTGCTATTCCAGGATGGGGCAGGATCGGAAGAGATGAAGCTGACGCCAGCGTCCAGCACATCGGAGACATTCACATTGCTAGCCACGCTTCTCCCCAGATTCTCATAGGTCAGGGTGTAGGTCAGGATCTCCCCCACCGGAGCGGGATTGGGATCGGCGGTCTTGTTGATAGTTAGGTTCATGACATCCACTACTGCCGAGTCACTCCTGTTGTAGTTGTTTAGAATGTCTCCTGCGCCGGTGCGCTCCTCAGGGCAGACTCCCGGCTGGCTGGTCCAGGTGAGGTGGGCCGGTACGACTGAGCGATCGCCGGGGTGGCCCTGGCAAATGGCATCGAAACGGATGACGAAACACTCTCCCTCCAGAGAGTCGATCTTCCAGAAGAGGTTCTGTTCATCAAATGATGCTACCGGGCCCGCCAGCACCTCTGCTGATCCCGGCACATAAGCGAGGCCGACGGGAAGCAGTGCCTGTATCGCCAGCTCGTAGGCAGAAGCCTCGCTATAGGCGGTGTGAGAGATATTGAGCAAGAACTGGATGCGGCTGCCGGGAGCGGCAAAGGAGTGAGCCGGCCAGATCTCCAGATGCAGATCCGGCTCGACTATGGAGATCGGCCCGGCTCCGTCAGAATCATTTTTACTGCCACCGCCATCCATCCAGGTCATAGCTGCATTTGTTCCCACCAGGGAAGATCCATTCTGGTTGCCGGCAATATTTGGCAGAAGGCAGTCATATCTGAGTTCGATCTGCTGAGCCGCCCCAATATCACCGAAAAACCAGCAGATCTGCTGGCTGCCGTCCAAGTTGTCTTTCTGATTTTCCTGCAGGGGATCTCGACCCTGCCAGGAGAGGCTGCTTTGGTTGTAGATCAGGCCGGGAGGTATGGTATCATTGATCCACAGACTGCTGGCGCCTCGGGGCAGGTCGGCAAATATGGTAAAGGGCATGGATTGCCCTATAGTGAAGCTGCGGGGCTGGTCCGGCTCCTTGGCGATGGCAGTTCTGGGGCTGAGCAGGGAGGTCTGTCTGATCTCCTGACAGGGATCTAGCCCCCAGGTTAAAGAGAAGTCGCAGGAGTAGCTGTTTTTGGTGGCCACGGCCTTGGCCGTGAGCTTGATCTCTTCAGTTTCACCAGCAGCGAGAGGAGAGATCATTTGGCTGGAGTGCACGGAATTCGTGCCTGAGAACTGCAGTCCGGAGGAGAGGGAGGCGTTGAGGATGATATCATGTGCAGTTCCATTTCCATGGTTTTCCAGAATGACCGTCCAGGTGACAGAATCTCCCCTGGCGATATCGAAGCGGTCCGGCTGGGCGGATAGGCTGAGATTCGCTCTGCCGATTCTTATATCCCGTGGCGGCGAGGTGAGCTTTCCGGATGCTGTATCCATTTCTGCATAGAGTCGGGCATGGTCCGGTGCACTGCATCCTGCGCTCAGGTTGAACTGAAGGCTAAGAGCTTCACCAGCATAGATTTCGCAGGGCTGACCACCATTGGAGAGGCCGGGCGTGGCCTTCTGAAATTTCCAGTCCGAGTCAATGTCAAGATCCTTGCCGCTCGGGAGGCGAGCCCAGCAGAGGTCATTGTTTTTTTCGTCCTTTGCCTCCAGAGTGCAGTCCACTTCCCGGCCCGCCGAGTCCAGAAGAGATATGCTGCAGTAGTGGGAGTTGATCAGGCTGCGATTTGTCCAGTTGATGATCAGATATCCGCCCGGCTCGATGACGGTATCATCAGGGATTGATACCGTATTATTATTAATGTTATTGTTGTTGTAGCTGTCCAGAAGAATCCAGTTGCCTATGTCCACACTCACAGCGGTGGGATTGTAAATCTCAATCCATTCCATATTGGTGTCGGGTCCAGGAGGATTGGCTTCCCATTCGTTGATGACTACGTGCCGGAAAGATCTCAATGCATCAGCCAGATCCCAGCGCAGCCATCCTCCAGCTAAAGAGGGCTCGACCTCACGCAGTCCGCCCGGCATCTCCATCCTGGTTTTTCCGGAATAATGAAGGCCATCAGGAAGCGAGAGGCCGGCAGACAGGCCGCCGGCATCATCAGTGGATTCGAATTGGATTTCAAAGGCCTCCTGGCCGGAGACGTCCATAAGCAGAGGAGCGGTGAGGTTCAATGAGCTGGATGCTGCCGGGGGGCTGAGGGATAAGGCGATCATGAGGCAGAAAAGGGGCAATGCCGGCAATTTCCGGGCAGGTATATCAGTCCGGATCGGAGAGACATTAAAAACTGATTTATTATTAGCTTTCAACAGTTTAAAAATATATTTTTTAGATATACGGTTACATATTATTGAATCGCAAAACATCAACATAATCACAGCTCCAATACGTTCTTATCAAATTTTTGCTGCAATTCCCAGGCACCATATGTTATTTAATTTTTTCCATCAGTTAGATCAGATGAAATGTATATCTTTAAATTTTATATAAATTAGACGGCGGTGATATTGCCGGTAGTATCAAAGCATCTTCCCGTCGGAAGAGGCGGAAAGCCATCTTAGAAAAAACAATTCTTGCTCCCCCATCTTTGCCCGGCCCTCCTCATCGGGCTGCCCTCGCGAAGTGACGGTTATATGAAGCTTGTGAGCCGTTTATAAGCAATTTAAATAGCCATTTATAAGCCTCAATCAACGCTTAAATACCCATACTATTTATACCCCCAGTTTGTAAGAGTTAATCCGGAGATACTTGAGTATGGAGTCCACAATTAATATCGAGAACGTGGTGGCATCCACCAAGCTGGCGGAGGAGTTTGACCTGCATAAGATCGAGGCCGAGCTGGAAGGGGCGGAGTATAACAAGGAGAAGTTCCCCGGGCTGGTCTACAGGGTCAAAGCCCCCCGGGCTGCCTTTCTCATCTTCACCTCGGGAAAGGTTGTATGCACGGGAGCCAAGAATGTGGAGGACGTCCGCACGGTCATAACCAATATGGCCAAGACGCTCAAGTCCATCGGATTTGAGAAGATCGATCTGGAGCCGGAGATCCACGTTCAGAATATTGTGGCCTCAGCGGACCTGAAGACGGACCTGAACCTCAATGCCATTGCTCTGGGCCTGGGCCTGGAGAACATCGAGTATGAGCCGGAGCAGTTTCCCGGGCTGGTCTATCGCATCAAACAACCCAAGGTGGTGGTGCTCATATTCAGCTCCGGCAAACTGGTTGTCACCGGCGGCAAGAGCCCTGAGGAGTGCGAGGAGGGTGTGCACATCGTCCGGATGCAGCTGGAGAACATGGGCCTTCTCTAAGCTATCTTTTCATTCAAGAAATCAGGATGGAGCGATCATCCCCATCCTTCTCCATTGGCCGTCCTGCCGGATGCCTGCCAGGTGCTGCAAGAGCCTGCATTCTTTCCACTCCATTTATCCAGAGCAGCTTTTAGCATATCCATCTTGACCGGCTTGCTGATATAGTCGTCCATCCCTGATTTCAGGCACATCTCCTGGTCGCCTTCTAGAGCCAGTGCGGTCATGGCAATAATGGCCGGCTGATCCTCGCCCGGCCACCTGCGGCGGATCTCCCGGGTGGCCTCCAGGCCGTCCATCTCCGGCATCTGCACATCCATCAGGATCAGGTCGTAATGCTGGCGCTCCAGCGCCTGCAGGACCTCCAGGCCGTTTGCAGCCAGGTCAGCCCTGTATCCCAGCTTCTCCAGCATCATCCCGGTCACCTTCTGGTTGACCAGATTGTCCTCCGCCAGAAGGATCTGGATGTCCCGGCTCGGGCCCGGCCTGATCCTGGAATCCGAGACCTCTCCCTTCCTCATAGGCCGAATGAGGGATGGCTGCACCAGAACGGTGAAATGAAATGTGGATCCGCTTCCCACAAGGCTCTCGGCCCACATCCTTCCACCCATCAGCTCGGTGAGCCTCTTGCTTATGACCAGTCCCAGGCCGGTTCCGCCATAACGGCGGGCCATGGATGCATCGGCCTGACTGAAGGGATGAAAGAGCCGATGCATCTTATCCTCGGGGATGCCGATGCCTGTATCTTTCACGGCAAAATGGATCTCATAGTCCCCGTCCTCTTGGAAGCAGCCGGATACGGATACGGTTATTGCCCCCGTCTCCGTAAATTTTACGGCATTATTGAGCAGGTTTATCAGTATCTGATTTATCCTGGCCGGATCTCCCAGCACCGTGGCCGGGACGTCCGGGCCTATATCATAACTCAAGGCCAGTCTCTTTCGGCCAGCATCAGCAGCCACCATGTCCATCGCCGCCACCAGGCAGTCGGGCAGGAAGAAGGGCTGCTTCTCCAGCTCTATCCTCTCTGCCTCTATCTTGGTGAAGTCCAGGATGTTGTTGATGGTTGAGAGAAGGGTATCTCCGCTGCTCCTGATGATCTCCACATACTCCCTCTGATCTTGATTCAGCTTTTCATTGAGCAGCAGACCGGTCATGCCGATTATGGCATTGAGGGGAGTTCTTATCTCGTGGCTCATATTGGCCAGGAACTCGGTCTTGGCCCGGGCGGCAGATTCAGCCTTCTCCTTGGCCTTCTGCAGGTCCTCTTCAGCACGCTTTCTCTCCGCCACCTCGGATATGCTCTTGGCCAGCAGGCGATTGCTCTCATCAAAGATCATCTTCTGGCGGATGAACATCAGGGCGATAAGAAGGCCGAAGGCGGCTGCGACCAAGGAATAGTTGATCTGACGGAGAAACTCCTGTTTCCAGACGAAGAGCAGGAATACTGCTCCAATGCCTAAAAAGGGCAGATTATAGGTCCAGCCGGCCCTGCTGCTCGGAGCGATCGCATCGGCTTTGGATCGATCCAGGGGGGGAGAATTTGCATGGCGTATGGCTGCCAGGCCCATGAGCAGGCTGCTACTGGACCAGCCTATATCCAGCAGGCTGCCGGAGATAAAAGTCTCATCCTGGATCTGGATCAAGAATATCAAGTCGGTCAGTATCATAACCGCTATGCTCATGGCCAAAAGCAGGATGGGCCCCTGCTCTCTGTAGTCCAGCTTTCGAAAGAGGAGCCATATCAGGGCAAAGAAGAGCAGCAGGTCCATTAGAAGGTAAGAGAGGGATACCAAGAGACCCAGATCAAATATCATGGTGCTGAGAAGCATGGGAGAGATGAGCAGGACCCAGAATACCAGGGTGATGGATATAGCCACTATGGCCGCATCCAGCAGGAACTTGAGCTTCTCCCGAGAGGTGAGGGGCTCTTCTGGCAGGAGGAATATGCCCAGGGCGAAGAGCGGATAGAACAGGAGATAGCCCGCATCGGCCAGGGTGAGGAAGGGATTGTCCTGAAGCACCACCTCTATCGCCGCCCATAGGATCTCACCCAGGGTGTTAAGTAAGAGCGCCGCAGCAAAGATTATCCAGGCCTTTTTGGATCTGCTCTCGGAGCGATGAGCCGCATAGAGCATTGCTGCAGCAGCAAGGGCGCTGCTTGATATCAAGAATCCATCTTTTATGGGCAGGAGACTTCTATTTCCCTCTCCAAAAATCAGCAGGAGAAGATGGAGAGATGCTATTGTCCCGGCCAGAAGAGCTGCGGATCGAAAGCTCAGGCGGATTTCGCTTTTAGGCGAATCGGTCATGAAAATGCATCTCTCTCCTGATCTTTAATGATAGTGGAACTTGAGGAAAAAGCTTTTGGTAGTTTGGGGTGGCCAGATATAGATGAGATATCAGATTTTTGGATTCGTGATGAAAAGATCAAAGATACAATTCATCTCTTACCCCATCGCTGCCCCTCCCTTCGCCTCCCTCTCCTGGTCCACCCCGCAGGCGACGATCATCTCCGCCAGCTTGGCCAGCACGTCCTTTCTTATGCCCCCCATAAACTTGATCGAGCCCACCACCAGGTGCCCGCCTTGAGAAGTGCCACTTTTAAAATCATCTCCAACCTTTTGATCAGCCTGAGGATCATCCTCGCCATTCCGACTGGCGGGCCAGCTCCCGGCAAAATGCCAGTCCTTCATTGGTCAGCTCGTAGGTCATCTCGCCACGGGTTGGATGCATTCTCACATAACCTTCCCGGACCAATTCACGTAGAGCCTTCTTAACCAGACGGCCTCCATCGGGAATTCTCCTGGCGAATGATCTTTCAGGAACATGGGCGGATTTGCTGGTCTTTGTGGCCTTGCATATGCTGATCAGAACCGCAGCCTCAAGTCCGTCCCTGGCGATCATTCGCATAAAAAGATATCTTGTAATGATTTAAACGTTTTGGTTTTCGTTAAAAGATATATTCCTATTTCAGAAGATATCTTGTAGAGTCCCGAAACTCTTGACTTTATATAGCCATCACTTGCGCATGGGAAAG